>ERZ507021.16-NODE-16-length-227365-cov-7.89562_pt1 | contig 227365 bp, 180 predicted proteins | sample MGYA00512877_ERZ507021 | MGnify/ENA metagenome assembly ERZ507021 | reverse complement strand
TTTGTGCCTTGCCGTCCTTATCCCTACGCTTCTGACCGGTCGCCTTCGCCCTCTCCCTAAAGAAACCCTAAAGCCCTTGGTTGCCCCCGCGCCCCTTTGGTATAATGTTGGCAGATTGTCTTAACGAAGGAGAAAATCATGGCCGCATTCAAACAGAAATTATTCGCATTCTACCTCGGTGTCATGAAGTGGGGGTGCAAACTCATTCCCACCAAACCCAACACCGTCACGATTCTGAACGGCGCCGGTCTCTCCGGCTCCAACGCCATGAGCTTCTACCAGTATTTAAAAACAGAACACCCCGAACTCACCGTCAATTTGATCAGCGGCTTTCCCAGCGCCCATTTGGCCTTCAGCACCTGGCGCCAGATTGCCCAAGCCAAGGTCCTAGTGGGCACCCACTGGCCCTTCAAGATCCATCGCGGCCAGCGCTTCGTCCAGCTGTGGCACGGTATTCCCTTGAAGCGGATGGGGTACTTGGCCCTGAATGAAGACCCGGCGGCGCAGGAAAAAAGCCACCGCTATTGGTGGCGGAATGTCGACTATTTAGCAAGTTCCGGCCCGCTGTACGATACACTAATGAGTGCCTGCCAGGGCTTAGCGGCCCACCAGTTTCTGCACACCGGGTTTCCTCGAAACGATGAATTTCAGCTGCCGAAAGCCACCCTCAAAGAGCGGCGGGCAACCCTGGCGGGGCTGTTCGCGGATGGAGTGGTCACCGACCAAACCAAGATTTTTTTCTATCTGCCCACCTTCCGCATGGAGGACGGCGCGACCGAACTGTCAGTCCAGCTCAAAACCGGCAACATTTTCGGCTTGAGCGACTTTGCTATGGCCGCGTTTGAACAGCAGCTGGCCGACAATAATATCGTCATCCTGGCCAAGCTGCATCCGGTGGAGGAGCGCCAGGTCGATCCGGCCAAATTCGCCACCGCCCACCGGTTGAAAGTACTGACCAACGACTGGTTCATCGATCAGCACACCGAGCTGTATCAATTCCTTGCGGCCACCGACGGACTGATCACCGATTACTCCAGCGTTTATTTGGATTACCTGTTGCTGGATCGGCCCATCGTTTTCAACGTCCCGGATCTGGCTCATTATGAGCAGACCCGCGGCTTTTTGCTGGCGCCCTATGATGATTACACTCCGGGTCCGAAAACGACCACCACGGCGGAACTGGTCCAGGCGTTGACCCGGGATAGCCAGGCCGATGCGCCGCTCCGGGCTAAATTACGCGGTCAGATGTATCCCCAAGGCTTGAATCCGGCTTGTCCGCAAGTGTATGACCAGATCAAGGGGTGGCTGTAGTGCGAAAACTATTCCGAAATTTCTTTTATAACGCCGTCTACCAGCTCTTTCTGCTGCTGGTGCCGGTCATCACCACGCCGTACCTGTCCAACGTCGTCGGCCCGGCTAAATTGGGCATCAACAGTACGGTCAACTTCACGATCCAGTTCGTGATGGTCTTCGGCGCTGCCGCTATGGGCCAGATTGGTACGCGAACGATTGCCAAAGCGTGGGGCAAAAAGGACCACGAGGAACTTCGCGCCGCCTTTTGGGGCTTGTGGTATATCCAGTTCGTGCTGAGCGCGATCACCATCAGTATTTTTCTGTTCATCATGCTGGTGATCAAGCCGCCGTATTGGACCTATTTCCTTCTTCAACTGCCATTCCTCTTAGGCACGATGTTCGATATTTCCTGGTTCTTCCAGGGAATCGCCGACTTCGGCCGGGTCGTGCTGCGGAATACCATCGTCAAGCTGGTGTCTGTTGCCTTTATTTTCTTACTGGTCAAGAGCCCCGATGACCTGTGGAAGTACATGCTGATCCTGTCCCTGGGCAATCTGCTGGGCAGTTCGGTGTTCTGGTTCACGATTCAAAAATTCGCCGGCCGGCCCAGCCGCGGCGGTTTCTACCACCTGCGTCAGAGCCTGATCACCATCGGGATTCTGATGATTCCCCAGCTGGCCACTCAGGTCTACACCTCACTGGATAAGACGATCCTCAGCCTGTTCCAGCCCGCGGCCCAGGTCAACTTCTACGATTCCTCGCAGCGGATCGCTAACTTGGTCCTGTCGGTGATCACCTCCATTACCGTCGTGATGATGCCGTATATGGCGGCGTCTCGATCGGACGACCAGCAGCGCTATTTGAAGAAATCCTATGAGACCACGTTGGTCGTCGGGCTGTTTTTCATGAGTATCATCATGGCCAACACCCGCCAGTTCGTCCCGTGGTTCTTCGCTGAGAGCTATAAGCCGATGATTCCACTGATGGAATGGATCTCCTTGAGCATCATCTTCATTCCCGTCGGCGGGGTGTTTGCCAACCAGTTTGCCCTGGCCATCAATCGGGATAAACAGTTTGCCATCCCGGTGGTCGTCGGCGCCGTGCTGTCGCTGATCCTGAATTTCACCTTCGACCCGATCCTCGGGGCCCACGGGGCGACGATGGATATTTTGATCGTCGAATTCACCGTTATGGTGCTGCGGGTGTGGATCGTGCATAAGGACTACGACGCCAAGGACGTCTTCCATGACACGCCGAAATATCTGGTCATGGGGGCGATCACGGTGGGCGTCGGCTTCCTGCTGCCGGACTTGATTCCGTCCACATTCTTCAACATGGCCTACAAATCTATTGTGATGTTTATTCTGTACGCAGCCATGTTCGCCCTGGGCCGGTTCGAGCTGTTCGGCGATATTAAGCGGGTCGCGACCCGTATGTTAAGGAGAAAATTGTCATGAGCCGAGTCAATGTATTGGGTATGACCTTCGATAACTACACCATGGCCGAGTTTGTCGACCGCTTGGGCCGGCGCCTGGCCAAGCAGGAGGGCACCTTCATTGTCACCGCCAATCCGGAGATCGTGATGTACGCCCGGGAACATCCGGAGTACCAAAAACTGGTGGATGAAGCGGACTTCGTTACTGCCGATGGCATTGGCGTGGTGAAAGGGGCCGCCATGCTGGGCACGCCCCTGAAAGAACGGGTCACCGGCTATGACTTGATGGAGAAATTACTGGCGCTGGCGGCCACTGAGCACTATCCAGTGTATTTCATCGGGGCCAAGCCGGGCATCGCCGATCAAGCCGCTGCCAAAGCCCGCCAACGTTTTGCCGGGCTGGACATTATCGGCACCCATGACGGCTATTTCCCGCTGGGGGATGCGGGTGTGACCCAGCAGATGATCGCGGCCAAGCCGGCCCTGGTCTTTGCGGCCATGGGCTATCCCCGTCAGGAGGAGTTCATCGCCGGCATGCGGCGGCATTTGCCGGACGCGCTTTTCATGGGCGTGGGCGGCAGTTTTGACGTACTTTCCGGCACCGTCAAACGGGCGCCGGGCTGGATGCAGCGGGCCCATTTGGAATGGTTCTACCGTCTGCTCAAGGAGCCGACCCGATTCAAACGGATGCTGATCCTGCCCCGTTATTTGGGCGTTGTCCGGCGGGAGGCGAAGAAGCGATGACGAAGGTCCTGCACATCAATGCCGGGTTAGAAAACGGCGGCGGCTTGACCCACATTGTGGCATTGCTCAGTAATTGGGATCACCACGATGTCAGTCTGCTGGTCTTCGCTGAAGGCCCAGTGGCGGCGGCGGCCCGGGCGGCGGGAGTCGATACCCACGTCCTGCATTTTACCAGCCGGTATAATCTCGGTATTCTCAAAGCACTGGCCGACTTCATCAATGCCGGCCAGTACGATATCGTCCATGCCCACGGAGCCCGAGCGGTGCTGTTTCTGCGCTTGATTCGCCGCCGTATCCATTGCCTGAAAGTGGCCACGGTGCACAGCGACCCGACCCTGGACTTCATGGGCCGGGGACTCATCGGTGAGGCGTTTACCAAGCTGTATATCAGCTCCTTACGCTTGATGGACCACCTGTACCCGGTGTCCACGCCGTTTTATGACCGGCTGCGGGCGTTCAATATTCCCGTGGACAAGCTGACCCTGATCCTCAATGGGATCACCTTCAGCCCCCAGGCGCCGGTCAAGGAACCGCACCAGACCTTCAATATGATCTACGTGGCGCGCCTGCACCCGGTGAAGGACCACGCGCTGCTGCTCAATGCGCTGGCTCAGGCTAAATTGCCCCAAGCCCGCTTGCTCCTGGTGGGGGATGGGCCAGAAAAGGCGAAGCTCCAGCAGCAGGTCGCTGATTTAAAGCTGACGGCCACCGTGACTTTCACCGGCTTTCAAACGCCCACTCAAATTCAAACGCTTTACCCGCGGATGGACCTGGCCCTGCTGACCTCCATTTCTGAAAGCTTCCCCTTAGTCTTGCTGGAAGCGGCCAACGCTGCCGTACCGGTTCTCAGCAGCCGGGTGGGGGACGTGACCAAACTCGTTGCGCACCCCGACTTGGGTTTCCTGTTCCAGTCCGGGGACCAGGCCGATTTGGTCCGCCAGCTTCGGGCCGCTTACCATGACTGGGAGTTGGGCACGCTGGCGGCCAAGGGCGATGCCCTGCGGACGTATGCCGCCGCGCATTTCTCCCTGCAGCAGCTGCAGGACACGATCTGGGATAGTTATGCCGTCCTATTGAGAAAGGAACTTAACCATGGCTGACCAAATGATTTCCTTGATAATGCCCGTCTACAACGATGAAGACACCGTGCTGGCCACCCTGCGGTCGATTATTACCCAGGACTACCGGCAGTGGGAGCTGATTGTGATCAACGATGGCTCCACCGACCGCACGCCCCAGCTGCTCGGCAAGTTTGTCGCTGATCACCCCACCGCGCCGATCACGATCATTAATCAAGAAAATGCCGATCAGCTCAACGCGATCATCGCCGGTATCAATCTGATCCGCGGCGACTTGGTTTATATCATCCATGGGGACGATCTCTTGGCCGATGATGGGGCCTTGGCCCGAATGAACGCCAGCATGCAGGATCCGGACCTGGACGGGGCGATGGCCGACCTCTTGACCATTGATCACGACGGCCGGGAAGTGGGTCGCCAGACTGTGCAGAAGTACGCTGTGGCGCCCTATATCGTCGGTCAGCAGACACTCTGGCTGGGCCGCAATCTCTTTGTTGACTTTGCGATTTGGCGGACGCGGGTATTCTGCGACAGCGTCCAGGCCAATTACCTGACCTGGAATACCGTCGCCTGGCTGGATTGCCGGGTGGCCCCGCCGCGTCAGCTGCGCATCACTAATGCTCCCCAGCCCTTCATCCGTTACCGGGTGGGGGACGGCCACTACATCGACAACCCCATCGGCATACTGAACGTGATCAACGGCGAACTGCGGACCTTGGTGTCCTTGCTGGCCAGCTATCGGGCCCCCAACTATGCCCAGCAGTACCGCCGCTTCCGGTTAGCCAATAAGCTGCATCTGCTGAACTACTACCGGCCGCGAATCAAACCGGAGCGGACACCGCGCAACGAGGTGGCCGGGATCATCCGGTTGGCCTTGAGCAAATATCCCCAGCTGCCGACTAATCCTTACACCCCGGCCTTGATCGGCTTCTACGCCGCTCGCGGCGAGCGCACGATCCATTTCAGCCTGCCGTCTGATTTCACCGTGTGGTACGGTAAGGACATGCGCGTGTTCAACACGGCCATGCAAAGCGACGAGCTGCCGGACACCTACGGCGAATTATTCACCCAGATGATCCACGGCTTCACCACCATGATCGTCCCGGCGGGCCAAGGCCCGATGATGCAGGACGTTCTGCATTTTCTGAATATCTGGCCTTATGTCACCGTGAAGGAGGAACAAGTTTGATTCCTAAAAAAATTCATTACGTTTGGGTCGGCGGCCATGATAAGCCCGCTGATATCCAGCGCTGCATGGCCACCTGGCGCCAGCATCTGAGTGGGTACGAGATCATTGAATGGAACGAAAAAAATTTCGATCTGACCCAGAATCAGTTTGTGCGAGAAGCCTATGCTGCTAAGAAATGGGCCTTCGTCAGTGACTATATCCGGGCCTCAGTGATTGAACAATACGGCGGGATCTATCTGGACACCGATGTGCTGGTCCTGGATGACTTGACCAGTCTGCTGGGTGACCGGGCCTTTGTCGGTTTTGAAAACGCCCAGTATCCCTTCACTGCTGCCTTTGGTGCCGAAGCCCACCATCCGCTGGCGCAAAAGATGCTGGCGGAGTATGACGACGCACACTTTTCTTTTGATAAAAACAACCAAATGGCCGGTGTGAACACCAAGTCGGTGTCGGATATTCTGATCAAAGATTTCCATTGCGCTGCCAACAATCAGGAACAACTGCTGACGACCGGTATCCACGTGTATCCTGACACGGTGCTGTGCAATCCCAGCGGTCAATCGCACACGATCCACGTGTTTACCGGTACCTGGATGGAGGGCCAAAAGCCTCTGAAGCGCCGGGTCAACAAGTGGTTCAAACTGCGCCTGACGACGCCGCGACGGGCGGCGTTGTACCAACGTATTTTCCGATAATCGAAATCATTCACATAACGAAATGTGGTATAATCCAATTCGTGTATTGTATCCAGCCAGAAACTTTCAGAAACCGACTTGCCACGGTTAATGAAAGGCAGTGCGGGCGCATTTCTAGCCGGTTGATGGCGCCCGCTGCTGGAACAAATCGTAATTAAGATTAAGGGGTTGTCTAGATGACACCAGAATTTACCCCCATTATTCTGGGGAGTGACATGAACGCATACGGGATGGCCCGGGCCTTCCATGAAGAATACGGCATCAAGGTGCACTGTATTGCTTCCGACCCGCTGGCGCCCACCCGCTATTCCAATATCTTGACGCTGGAATTTCACCACGGCTTCGAAGAAGATCCGGTCTTCATCGATACCATGCACGAAGTGGCCAAGCGTTACGCCGACCATCAGGAGCCGGTGATTTTGATTGCCATGGGCGATGCCTATGCAGAACTGCTGGCCAAGCACAAGGAATTTCTGCAAAAGACCTTCGTCGTGCCGGTGGTGGACTACGCGCTGCTGCGGAAGCTGAACAACAAAGAGAGCTTTTACCAGATCGCCGAGGAACACGGCCTGCCGTATCCCAAGACCAAGATCATCACCAAGGCCATGTACGAAAAGAAAGAAAATCTGGACGTGCCTTTTACCTATCCGGTCGCCTTCAAACCGGCGAATTCCGTGGAATGGCTGGATATCCAATTTGAAGGTCGGAAGAAAGCCTTCGTGATCCACTCCGAAACGGAATACTTAGATATTTTAGGCAAAATCTACGACAACGGCTATACCAGCGATATGATCCTCCAGGAGTTCATCCCCGGCGATGACTCCAACATGCGCACGCTGAACGCCTACGTCAGTCAGGACCATCAGGTGAAGCTGCTGTGCTTGGGCCACCCGCTGCTGGAAGACCCGACCCCGGCCGCCATCGGCAACTACGTCACGATCCTGCCGGAATACAATCAGGACGTGTACGACGTGGTGCAGAAATTCTTAGAAGAACTGAACTTCACCGGCTACTGCAACTTCGATATGAAGTTCGATCCCCGGGACAATACCTTCAAGTTCTTCGAAATCAACCTGCGTCAGGGCCGCTCCAGTTTCTTCGTCACCCTGACCGGCTACAATCTGGCCCGGTTCGTCGTGGACGACTACGTTACCGGTACCCTGGCCGACGCCCCAACGGTTTATGCCAATAAGATCCAATCCCAGCACGTGCTGTGGATGGGTGTGCCGGTTAAGCTGTTCAAGGATTACGCGGTGGACAATGAGTTCAAGCAGCAGGCCCTCCAACTGATCGATTCCGGCCGTTACGGCACCACTGTGTTCTACAAGAAGGACATGAATATCCGGCGGTGGGTGCTGATGAAGTACATGTTCCATAATTACATTCCGCGCTATAAGAAGTATTTTGAAGAAAATAAAGGCCGCGATATTGGGCGGTAAAGGGAAACGGGCCGATCGTGGTCCGTTTTTTGCTGGCATTGGCGCCGCGGAATTTCACAAACCCGCAAATTCTTTTTCAAAATAAAAATCAGACCAAGTGATGACAGGTATTTTCCATCGTTTCGCCGTATACTGGAATTGAAAGAAAGGGAGTAATGCGTTTATGGCTCAAAAAGAAATTGAGGACTTCAAAGTCAGTACCCGCCACTTTAATCGCATCATGATCGCCATCGATGATGACGATTTTATTTCGTCTCGGTTTGCCTTTGACTATGCCTGTACGGTAGCCAAAATCTATTCCGTGCCCCTGGCCATTGCCTCTGTGATGGAGACGGGCGATTTGAATGTCTTCCAATCCCTGGATCCAGAAACCCTGGCCGAGCACCGCGAAGCCGTGGCCAATGATTTGAATGCCTACGTCGAGAAAGCCAAGCAGTTCGGCATCCTCGACGTCGTGCCGCTGATTGGGGAAGGCAAGCCGGGCAAGGTCATCGTGGACGAAATGGTGCCGCAGTTCAAGCCGGACCTGATCGTGGTTGGCAGTGAAACCCACAAGGGCGCTCGCCACCAGACCATCGGCTCCGTCGCCGCCTTCGTTACCCGATACGCGCCGTGCACCGTCATCGTGGTGCGGGACCCCGCTGCGGGTCCGAAGCCGACCGATGAACCCAGCGAGAACAAGAAGAAGTAATTATTGAGTAAAGGGCATCCCAAACTGGGGTGCTTTTTGCTTGCTCTTCTGCTATATTGGGATTGTGATATAAAATACAAGAAATGAGGGAGAAACGTGAAGAAAACAATTGGTTTACTGTTCAGCGCAGCGGTGTTCGGCGTCGGCTTGGCAACCATTGCCCCGACAGCCGTGCATGCGGCGGACGCGACACCGACTGCGGCAGCCGCCAAGGTGACCGTGATCGATAAGAAGGGGACAACGTATCGGTTCGCCTCAGGAGAGGCCTCCTCACTGGCGGTATACGAAGATGCGGCCTTGACAAAGAAGACTGATAAAGTATTGGCATCAACCGTGGTTAATGGCCGTGATTGGGTCTGGCAAAATGAGTATGACCAAGTGGCGACCAACGCGCAAGGCACCGTGACCGCATATCATTTTGCAGAGGGTTGGGTCGCAGCGGCGGGATTGGATACGACAGATCCCACTCGGTACAAAGTCGATACCGACCAGACAGGTAATGGGGTTGTAAGCTCGGCCAAGGCTTCGATAGTTTATGCCGACGCGCAGTTAACTAAAGCGACCGGGAAAACTTTGCCTGTTGGCAGTCGCTGGCGTTATTACAGTACCAATGAAGCACTGGTACAAATAAATGGTGAGTGGGGGGTCGCAGACCGGGTGGCTTATAATCTCGGCGGCAACCAATGGATCAGCAAGCAAGACTTTCTTGCGGATGCCAGTGCTGAGTTTTATCCAACGACTAATATTGGCGAAGTCTTGGTTACTAACCCTAACGGCGCCAAACTATACAGCGACTTAGCCCGGACTAAGTTTACTGGCCGCACCTTGTCGTTCGGTTCACGGTGGCAGGCGCCAGATTCCATCATGAGTAATACAGATGGCACGGTTGGCTGGGGCTTAGGCGGATTGCAGTACGTCAACAAGACTGATGTCAGTCCCGTCTACCGCTTTGATGCTGTCTTCACGGTCCGCTACAAAGCACACCCGACTTGGGGCATCGCCGTATACAACAGCAAACTGCAAGTGACCAAAACCATTCCGGCCAATTCCCGCTGGCGGGTATTCAAACAGTTGCAGCGCCGAGTAAACGGGACCAATACAACGCAGGAATATTACAACATTGGCGGCGACCAATGGGTACGGTCGGACTATGGGACTGTGGCGCCTAAGTAATCCCATCGCATCAATTTTCTACGGTTTGAAAGCATCCTGATCGGGTGCTTTTTTCTAACCGCTCTGCTATATTGGAATAGTGACATACGAAACAAGAAATGGGGAAACGCCATGAAGAAATCAACAGGCTTGCTGTTCAGCACGGCCTTACTGGGTATCGGCTTGACTCTGGCAGCACCTGCAGTCGTGCAGGCTGCGGACATCGTGCCGATTGCGGCCGTCACCAAGGCGACTGTCACCAACAAGCAGGGTGAAGTGTATCGGACTGCCGATACCACTAAGATTGCAGCTTTCGATGATGCCGAACTGACCAAGAGCAACGGGAAGACAGTTCAAGGCTTCAATGTGAACGGATATGCGTGGGTGTTCCAGTATGCCTATGACCAAATTGCCACGGATGCTGCCGGAACGATCACGGCCTACCATTTTGCGGACGGCTGGGCGTCGGCAAAGGACTTCTCAGTCAAAGACCCTACGGTATACCAGGTGGAGCAATGGTCCGGCGTGGGGCAAGTGGATGCCAAGAGTCCCGCGGTCGTATACTCTGATCCTGGTTTAACGAAACCGACAGGTAAGACGCTGCCAGTGAACAGCCGTTGGCAGTATTTCTCCCGGTACAATGCCATGGTCACAATCAATGGCCAGACTGGCGTGGCCGGTACGTTGTCTTACAACCTGGGCGGTAATCAATGGGTCGGCGCTAACTTCAGTGTGGATACCGACGCGGCTGATTTCACGGTAAACCCGGTCCGCGGCACGATCATCGTGACGAATTCTAAGGGAGTTAAGCTGTACAGTGATATGGCGCAAAGCAATCCCACCGGCCGGACACTGCCGGTGGGTTCTCGCTGGCAAGCGTACGCCACTATCAACGATAAAACGGGCACCATCACTGGCTTCAGCCTGGGGGGCAATCAATATGTTAATAATGCCGACACCAGTATGATTTTATTTGCCAGTGGTACGTTCACTGTCCGTTATCCGGCCGCTCCAAGTTGGGGGATCGCGGTCTATAACGGTCAGCTGAAAGTGACTAAGACCATTCCTGCCGGTTCCCGCTGGCGGACGTTCGGTCAAATCGAACGGCTAGTGAATGGCCGCACGCAAAGCTTCTACAATATTGGCGGCGACCAATGGGTACGTACAGATTACGGCACCCATACAGTTAAATAATCCAGCCAAATCACAATCTGCAAAAGATGCTCGACCAATTTTGGTAGGGCATCTTTTTTAATACCGCCAAGGCATATTGTTACCGTCTTCAACCCAATCCGGCATATAATAACGCTCAAGGTACATTGTTTTGCTTTGCACAAGGGATCTGCGGGAGGATAAAATATGTTTGGGAATAAGGTACATCACGTGCTCCATAAGGTGCACAAACGGTGGCTGGTGGTGGGAATCACGGCATTGGCGCTGGGACTGACCACCACGCTGACCACCGCCAAGGCGGCCGATACCGTCAGTATCAACTATGTTTCCGGATACAGTGTTGCCGTTTGGCAGCGTGCCAATGGCGTGCAGGCCACCAGTAAGAAATTACCCACCGGCACTCGGTGGGCGAGTTATGGTGCAGTCCAGCAAGGGGATAACGGTTTCTACTTGAACGTGGGCGGCGACCAGTGGATCGACAGCAATTACGCCGATTTAGCGGGTGAAAATTCCAGTCAGGAGCTGCGCGGTGTCGTCACGATTCAGTATGTCCCGGGCTATGGCATTGCCGTATGGAATAGCGCCAGCGGCGACCGCCAAATTGTGCGGCGGGCGGTGCTGCGTCACGGGACACAGTGGCAAGTTTATCGCCGCGCCGTGGTCAACGGCCGTACCTGGTACAACCTCGGCGGCAATCAGTGGATCGACGGCGGCTTTGCTAAGTTGACCGCTCAGCAATATCGCGGGCCGAAGACCTATCAAAGCGGCGGTCCCACCGTGATTAAGCCGACCGAACCGACGAAACCGGCGCCGAGCACGCCAATCGTTCAGAAAGTGAGCTATCGCGTCGTCACCCGGGACCAATACGGCACCATCGTTTCTACTCGAATTTATGAAGGCAATATCGGCGATACAATCACTATTGGTGCTACCGGGATTGACGGTTACACCCTTAACGACGGCAGCACCAAGACGATTAAGCTGAGCGCGGACAGCGGGCAGAACGATATTGATTTTTCGTACACCCGCAATACGCCCACCAATCCGAATCAGGGCAGTTATGTCCCGCCGGCAGTGACGCAGCAGGCGGTTAACTACCGCATCCTGGCGGTGGATGACCAAGGTCAGCCAATCATCAAGGGGTATATTCCAACCACCGGCCGCAGTCTGCCGCGCACCGCCATCACTGCGCCGACGATTTCCGGCTACACCGTCAGCGGTGCCCGGACGATTAATGTGCCCGTCAATGGCGGCGACATTACGTTTATTTATACCAAAGACGCCGTGAAAGACGTCAGCTATACGATCAAAGCCGTGGATGAACACGGTGTTGAGATTCCGGGCGCCGCTTCCGGCAGCAAGTCCGGTCAGCCCGGGGCGACGATCAGTGCGCCGACGATTACCGGGTATACCGTCACCGGCGCCAGCACCGCTTCGATTCCAACAACCGGCGGGCCGATTACCTTTACGTATACCAAAAACACCCCGACGACGCCGACCACGGTGACTTATCAAATCAACGCTGTGGACGAGCAGGAAAAGGCTATTTCCAGCTACACAGCCCAACAGTTGTCCGGTGAGCCGGGCACAAGCATCACGGCGCCCAATATTCCTGGCTACACCATTCAAGGCAGTAAGACCGCCCAGATTCCAGTCGCCGGCGGTACGATCACGTTCAAATACACCAAAAATGCCCCGGCCCAGGTGAGCTACACGATTAAAATCGTGGATGACCAAGGCAACCCCATCTCTGGGTACCCCGACCAGACGGAGCAAGGTGCCCCCGGCACGACTATCACTGTGCCGCCGGTTACCGGGTACACACTCACCACATCAACTCTCGTCACCGTACCGGCTGCCGGCGGGTCGGTCACGTTCACTTATACCAAAGATGCCCCGGCAGTGACGACCATCAAATACACGATTGCCTATGTTGATGAGAACGGGCAGACCATCACCACGACTAATCCGACCAGCGGCGAAGGCAAGGTCGGTGATCCAATTTCTGCCCAGCCGATTTCGGGCTATACTGCCCCCACTGAACCGCAAACGCTGAAGTCGGACACGACCACCGTGACTTTTGTGTACAAGAAAGATGCAGTTACGCCGGCACCTGTGAAGTACACGATTGAGTACTTGGACCAAGCTAATAGTCAGGCCATTGCCACGAGCGAACCGACCAGTGGTGAAGGTCAGGTCGGTGATTCCGTTAAGGCGCCAAACATTGACGGGTACACAGTAACCGTCGCAACGGCCGAGCAAACACTGGCCGCGGATACTGGGAAGATTACGTATATCTATACGAAGAACCCGGCGGCTACTGTTAAGTACACGATTGAGTATTTGGACCAAGCTAATAGTCAGGCCATTACTACGAGCGAACCGACCAGTGGTGAAGGTAAGGTCGGTGATCCTGTTAATGCGCCAAGCATTGACGGGTATACGGTCACCACCGCAACGGCCAAGCAAACGCTGGCCGCGGATACGGCAAAGATTACGTTCATTTACACGAAGAATGCGGCTGCCAGCGTTACGTATACGATCAATTTTCTCGATCAGGCAAACGCAGAGATTCAAAAACCGGAGACTGGCGTTACTGGCAAAGTAGGTGACCCCATTTCGGCACCGCCCATTCCCGGCTATACTGCACCAACCGTTGCCCAAACATTACAGGCAAACACGACCGAGCTGACTTTCGTTTACACGAAAGACGCACCCGCGACTGTTAAGTACACGATTCAATATTTGGAAGGCGGAAACGCCATTACCACCGCTGAACCAACTAGCGGTGAAGGTAAGGTCGGCGACCCAGTCACCGCACCAAACATTCCCGGCTATACCGCTGATCCTTCTTCGGCGAAGCAGACATTGCAAGCTGATACGACAGCTATCAAGTTCACGTACACGAAGAATGCCCCGGCAACCGTCACGTACAGCGTCAGCTACGTCGATCAGTTGGGGGCTCAGATTAAAGATCCTCAGACCGGCGTTGTCGGCAATGTGAACGCTGACGTTACGGCACCCGATATTGACGGCTACACGGCCGATAAAGCGACTGCTACGCAGAAGCTGAAGGCCGATACGACAGCCATCAAGTTCACGTACACGCAGAACGCACCGGCAACCGTCACGTACAGTATCAGCTACGTTGACCAGTTGGGTGCTCAGATTAAAGATCCACAGACCGGCGTTGTCGGCAATGTGAACGCTGATGTTACGGCACCCGATATTGACGGCTACACTGCCGATGCAGCGACTGCCACGCAGAAGCTGAAGGCCGATACGACAGCCATCAAGTTCACGTACACGCAGAACGCGCCGGCTGCCATCACGTACACCATCAACTTCGTCGACCAGGCTGGCGACAAGGTTCAAGAGCCTCAGACTGGTATTACCGGCCATGTGGGCGACGAGATTCCCGCTCCTGATGTTCCTGGATACACTGCACCGACGGCCACGCAAGTATTGCAGGCTGATACAAAGGCGTTGACCTTCACTTACACGAAGAAAGTTGTGCAGACGACCGTTCAGTTTGTGGACGGGGATTCTGGAACAGCGATTGCTGATCCCGCAATCGTCACGACCAAGAGCACTTACCCCGCGCAAACAATCATTAATGCTAAGAATGGCAATTCATATGTCATTCTGAGTGGTCAGAATCTTTCCATTGATCCAGCCACGCAACCGACGCTGACCATCAAATACAAGCTCATTACCGGCATTATCAATGCCGTAGACGCGGATACTGGCAAAGTAATTCAGCAGATTGCCGGACCGATTATTATGACCAACCAAGGTGGGATGTACTATATCTCATTCATCACCCAGGCTCGTGTCATCGACAATCAAGGGAATGAATACAATGCTGTCGACTTTAGTGAGTCTGGAGCCACAGTTACCCAAGGAATGACACTGAATAATGCATCTGCCAATAGTTTTCCTGTGGCAGTTCCGGTTAAGTATAAGAAGGTAAGCGGTCCGACTACCAAATACTCTGATGCTGAACAGGCAAGGGTGACTCAACTGCAGCAAGGCTTTGCGGCACTGCCCAAACCGGTACTGAATAATCAGATTTTTGCGACAGTACCATCCTACCTGCCGTTTAATACCGGCGACACTACGGCAGCCTTCAAACAACAGACCTATGCTGTATTCAATTTTTTCCGCAGTATTTGGGGACTGCCAACGACGACGATTGAGCCGACCATCTCTAACATTGATCAAACGGGATCCAGCTTTATGGCCGGATACATGGCCGGGCTGCAGCACTATGTTGACGGGAGTGAAAACACTGTTAAGTATGATAAACCCGCGGACATGAGCGATGCGGATTGGCAGAAAGTTAATGATTCGCTGAAACATTCAAACATTGCCAGTCTGGGTACGATTACGCCCCTTCATCAAACCATTATTGATTTCCTGGCGGATAACCATAATCTGTTTGGAAACAATGCAGGACATCGACTGAATATGCTTCGACCAAGCCTTGTCCAAAGCGGTGTTGGGGTTGGGCTGACTGCTAACGCCAAGGCAACCGGTGCAACAGGGACGTCCAATCTTACCCTCGATGTTTGGACTGCAGACGCGTCTGAAGACACCTATACGCAAGATGGCGGAGTAATGTTCTATCCAGGCACATCAGTATTCCCGATTGAGTTATTACCGGCGGGGACGCCAATTTCCGCCGTCTCATACGGTAATACTGATTTGCGGAAAGTGACCAAGGTGACTGTAAAGAACCTGACCGCGAATACAAGCACCGACCTGACTGGAGCACAATTGCTCACTGGCGGCACTGGTAACGCCGACGCGTTGGGGTGGGCGAATACGACCATTACCGCAGCAGGATATACTTTTGCCAATCGGCAACAGTACCAGATCATCTTCTACGGTGAGGGGATTCCTGGTGGCAGCATTTCAACCACCTTTAAGACGTTCTCGTTTGCTGGTTAATTTTCTGAGAAATAACGGGGCCCATTCCACTCTGATATATCGTCGGTGGAACGGGCTTTTTTTCGGTCTGTTTTGTGGCTTGCATTTGTTACTTTTGCAAAATGGGTGTCAGTTGGTTCATTGCTCAAGTCTCTGGGTTATCATAATACTGAACGAACAGCACCGGTGTTGGAGAGTTAAAAGCAGAAGTCAGCTTTCGCAGTTGAGCAATCAGGCTATTTCTTGAGATAACTTAGAAAGGGACTGGGCAGAGACTGGGCAGAGACTTTCGCCAACACAGAGAGAAGGCAAAAAATGATCGATCAATTAATGAAATCAGTAGGGGAAGTTTTCCAGTATTTACTGAATAATTGGATCAGCATAGTTGCGCTGATGATTTCGGTGATTGTCGCTATTTGGAATCATTCGAATGATTCTCGCAAGAAGGCATTTGACCCCGTAGTCACACAAGCAATCGTGGAACCAACAAATGGTTCTTCGATTCCCGTGCTTGATTTGGAAGGGAAGGGAAAAAAGAGTCAAGTTTCCATTTATCCAATTCATGTGGATTTATTAAGCGGATCTTTGGTGTCGATTTACCCGATCACTGCTTACTTTCCCATGGGTAAAAAAGATTCTGGTGATTTTGAATTATTGTTGGATCATAAGCTGGTTTGGATTCAAGCGGATTTTCCCGTATTTAAAGCAACCAAATCGTCGAGGAAGATTGGTATCAAAAAGCAAGTTGAGAATTTTCTGCTGCGAAAAGGTGCTTTCAGCAGAAATAACGAAATGACATTGAAACCTGAAACCCCATTAGGACTCATCATGGATGGCGGTAGAGTGGTATTTCAACAGACGTATTTAGTTCGAGGAAGTGATCACAGTACGTATCTATGGATGTTTTGGTACGATTCAAAAAATCAACAAGAAGGTTACCTTGATGGTCCGAGGTCTTTAGCAAATATGGGAGAAAATGAGCCAGAATGGGCCAGATTTCAATTTCGAAAACTGCATGACTATTTGGCGGAGAACGGGATCAATACTCAGTGATTATTTGGTACGTTGTAGTGTTTTCCGCACAGAACGCAAACACCCCCGACCATTTTCCACGTGGTCGGGGGTGTTTGCGGTTGGTTTCGTTTCAGTAAAACAATGTGGGAAACAAAGTTTTGGACGTTTCTTGCTGCTTAATTCTTAGACAGTTGCGTGACCGTTGCTGTCCTTAGTCGCGTCGCCGGCAGGGGTGCTGCCGTCAACGATGGCTTTGCCGTTGCTATCGGTCAGGTTTTCTTTTTCTTCCCGGTTCGCAATGACGGTCGCCATGTAGACGAACGGGGAGTAAATCGCAACGGAGATGACGATATTGATCGCAGCGAGGACCCCGCCTTGCCAGCTGGCCGTCGCGATAACCCCACCGATAATTGGCGGCGTTACCCAAGGCGGCATGGCGATGGCGGCGGGCACTAGTCCGCCAGCGGTGGCGAAGTAGGCCGTGGTGACACAGATCATCGGGGTTAAGATATACGGGATGAACAGAATCGGGTTCAAGACGATCGGCAAGCCGAAGGTCAAAGGCTCGTTAATGTTGAAGATCCCAGGCGCGCCGGCTAAAGCACCGACGGTCATGTACTGCTTGTTCTTCCGACCCACTAACAGGATCGCGATGAGCAGGCCGATGGTTACCCCGGTACCGCCCATGTTGACGAAGGAATCGAAGAAGGGCTTGTTTACGATGTAAGGCAGTTCTTTACCAGCTTTGAAGGCTTTCAAGTTGGCTGTGATGGATGGTGCGTTGATCGTCTGCATCAGCGGTTCGATCATGTTCGCACCATGCAGCCCGAAGAACCACAGCAGCGGGGTGATGAAGGCTAACAACAGGGCCATCGGGTAGGACGAAGCCATCCCCATGAACGGTTGCTGCGCCATCTTGTAGAACCAAGTCACCACGTTAGCGATGTGGGCTGCGTTGAACAGGGTGGTCACGAAGCCCCAGAAGATGATCGTGATCATCGCCGGGAACAAGGCCTCGAAGGATTTCGCGACTGCCGGCGGCACACCGTCGGGCATCTTAACGATCAAGTGCTTGTTGCCGGTTAAGATCCGGAAGATTTCAGTCGACAGCAGACCAACGATCAAGGCAATGAACAAACCGCTGGAATCCATGCCGGCCATCCCGCCGACGGTGAAGAATGACCCGACGGATACGACCCCGGCTGCCAGACCGGATAAGTTATAGCTGGTGGCCAGGTTATAGGCCACCAGGAAGGCGATGAAGACGGACAGAACCGCGAAGGTCCCGTTCCAGATGTTACCTCCGAGTTTTGTCCAAATGAACGCTTTGTCGACTTGTTCCGAGAAGATCTTGTTCATAAAGTCTTGGAATCCCGGAATCGGCAAGTTGTTGAGCAAAACGGCGAAGGCCCCGAGGATCATCAGGGGCATCGTGTAGACGAAGGCATCCCGGATGGCGACTAAGTGGCGTTGATTGCCAATGACGGTCGCGACCGGCAGGAAATGCTTCTCCATCCATTTGATGAATGATTGCATGACAACTTTCTCCTCTCCATGTATCTGCAAGTTTCTGTATTCGCTTACTTACTTGTTATACCACCATTCATTGGTCTAGAGCAATCTAACGAAGGACACCAGACCGAACAAAAAATGAAAAGCTTATAGGTCCGGTAGCACTGGCTTATGTGGTCTAGACCACCTGGGATATATCAGATTTCTGTGGAAAATTTTATTTTGTTGGTATTTATTCGCGTTTTGTCATATGGCTGGCAAACCTTGATGTGACGCGGCTGACAAGGGTGCTCAACAATATTCAGGATCGTTTATTTTTTTGGTCAGATAAATAACGTTGCCATTCTGGATGCTTCCTTGTGTGTTCAAGCGCACCCAGCGATGTATAATGTACCTGTGTACCCACGCCCAGTGTGGGCAACCTTCCTAAGAGGAGTGATCGAATGTTACAACGATTCTACGCTGCTGATAAAGGTGTCTACGGTTCAAGCGGCGTTGCGTACAAAGACGATCTATACGAAGCAGTCAACGGCAAGTGGGAGAAGAAAGCTAAGATTCCTGCTGACCGAGCTGGCGTCGGTGGATTCAATGATTTAAGCATCGACGTTGAGAATAAGCTGATTAGCGACTTGAACAAGATGGGCGAGCTGGAATCGACGACGGATAAGCCGGAGCTGCAAGAGGCGGTCCGCTTCTTCCAATTGGCATTGGATTTTGGCCGGCGGAAAAAGCAAAAGATGGCACCGGTGATGCCGCTCTTGAAGCGGGCCATTGAATTGAAAGATTTCGCTGATTTGAACGCCCAAGCGGGTTCATGGTATGAAACCTTCCCGGTGCCGTTCCAATTCTCAGTGGAACCAGATATGAAGGACACGGCCCACAACGCGGTGTACGCCTATGGCCCGGGCTTGATCCTGCCGGATACGACCTATTACGCCGACGATAATCCCAATCGGGACACGTTGTTGGCCACCTGGCGGGAGATGGCAGTGAAATTGCTGGTAGCCGCTAAGTTTTCCGAGAAAGATGCTGAGCGGATGGCCGATGGCGCGTTGAAATTTGACCGCAGCCTCGTGCCGTTTTCGAAGTCCGGGGAAGAATGGGCAGATTATCCGGCGATGTACAATCCGGAGCCGCTGGACAAGTTCCTGACCCATTCCGAAATGCTCAATTTCCGCAAGTTCCTGGATGATCTGCTGCCGGAAGAACCGAGTCAGATCATCGTCACAGAGCCTCGCTTCTTTGAACACTTCAACGAAGTCGTTAATGCCCGCACCTTCCAGCTGCTCCACGATTGGATGATCATCCGTTTCTTGATTCATGCGTCCAAGTACTTAAGCAATGATCTGCGCAAGGTGGGCGATACGTTCCATCGGGCGATCACTGGCAGTCAGAAGTCGCCGAACAAGACGAAGAGTGCTTACTATGCGACCAATGATTACTTCGATGAAGTCATCGGCCAATATTATGGTGAGAAATACTTCGGCGATGACGCCCGCCAAGATGTTCGCAAAATGATCGACACGATGATCAAGGTTTACGAAGATCGGTTGGCTCATAACGACTGGCTGAGTGAAGCCACCCGTAAAAGCGCCATCGACAAGCTGGAGAAAATTGTCGTCAAGGTCGGCTATCCCGACAAGTTGCGGCCGCTATACAGCGAATTCAAAGTGGATCGCCAAGCGAGTCTGTTTGATAATGTCCAAGAATTTGATACCCTGATTCTGCGGGATATGTTCGCCAAACTGGCGAAGCCGGTGGACCGGACGGAGTGGGGCATGCCGGGCAGTCTGGTCAATGCCCAATATGATCCATCCAGAAACGATATCACCTTCCCGGCTGCGATTCTGCAATCGCCGTTTTACAGCTTGAAGCACAGCGCGTCCCGGAACTATGGCGGTATCGGCGCCGTTATTGCTCATGAAATTTCCCATGCCTTCGATAACAATGGGGCGAAGTTCGATGCTTACGGCAACTTGAAGGATTGGTGGACTAAGGAAGACTTGGCCAACTTCACGAAGCGCACGGAGGCCATGGTCGCAGAATTCGACGGTCTGCCGTATGCTGGCGGCAAAGTGAACGGCAAACTCATCTTGGGTGAAAATGTCGCCGACCTCGGCGGGATGTCCGCGGCGTTGGAAGCCGCGAAGCAATCCAAGGGTGTCGACCTGCGGGCTTTCTTCATTAACTGGGCGCGGGTATGGCGGGGTAAATATACTCAAGCCAATATGACCGCCCGGTTAGCGACAGATCCCCATGCACCGAATGTTTTGCGGGCCAACATGCAGCCGCGGAACTTCCAGGAGTTTTACGATGCGTTTGATGTGCAGCCCGGCGATGGGATGTATATGGATCCCAAGAAACGCGTTCACATCTGGTAATTTTTGAACACAAAGGGCCTGACTGGGCGTAAAATCCCGGACAGGCCCTTTTTCTAAGCAAGTGACAACCTTGTCACATCCCTGATAATTCCCACCATCAGCGGTAAAATAGAGGCGAGGTCCGCGGTCAGTCCTGAGGCCGATTTTTAACTTTCCTCATCGTTTTGCTTGCTTTCTGCCCTTACCATGGTAATATGAAAGCGTCAACGAGTGATAGAAAGGAAATGGTGAACGTCGTGGACGATGCAGAATTGCGGGCCAAACGGCGGGAAGCGATGGCGCGTTATCGTCAGCGCAACCCGAACCTGAATCAGTATGTATCATTGCGTTCCAGCGCCCGCTCGTTCTTGCGGAATAACGCAAACTATGCGGATACCTTGGAACTGATCTTCCTGGCCACCCAGCGGCAATTGCAGCTGGGGGAGACCATGGACGACGAGCTGGCGGCGGCCTTCCAGAAGTTCTGGCGGGCATTGCAGCAGCACGCTGAAGAGCCGTTAACGGAACGGTTGACGGTGCAGTTAGCGGCCCAAGCCCAGGATGCCTTTCATCAGGCATTCATCTGGCGCCAGTTGCGGGGCAACCTGGAACTGGTGGGTGAGCATCTGGCCTTGACGATCGCCTTAGACGACACCACCGTCACTGGTCAGATCCTGACCTTCCGGACTGATGGCGGTCTTGACGAGGAGGCACTCTAGAATGGAAGAGTCATTACAGCGCATCATCAATAAGATCCAAGCCACTGAGCAGAATCCGCTCTTCACGCTGTTCTCTTTACCGGACAACGAGATAGCCGAACTGACCCAGCTGCCGGATGGGTTGCAGCGGGCGATTCTGCTGCTGACCGCCGGGACCGTGTCCGGCAACAACAATGCGGTCCGGGATGATTTGATTGGCAAGAGCGTCCACGTCGCGGATGCCCATGCCAAGTCGATTTCAGTATTCGGTTCCTACTATCCCTTTGAGCTCATTGACCACGATGCCCAAGGCGACTATGTGATCATTTCCGCGGAAGACAATGTCTTGTACCTGTTGTCCAAGCACGGTCTGCAGGATACGTGGGAAACTGAGTTTTAACTTTTAGAAAGAGGGTATCATCATGGGTGGTTATATCACACTCGCCGTTGTGGCGATCATTGTTCTGTTATTGTTGTACTTCTTCTTCCACACCTTCATCTCGGTGGAATCCGGGACCGAAGCACTGGTGACCAGGTTCGGGGAATATACGAAGACTTTGCAGCCAGGACTGCATTTCTTGATTCCCATTGTGAACCGGGCGTATGTTGTTTCCATGCAGCTGCAACCCCTCGATGTCGAGAAGCAGCCGTTGATCACTAAGGATAACGCCACTGTGCAAGCAGCGGAAAAAATTAAGTACCACGTTACTGATTCCTACAAGTTCCAATTCGGCAACTCGGATTCTGTTGAATCCATGATCCAGGATGCCCAATCTGCATTGCGTTCCATCATCGGGCAAATGGATTTGAACGCCGTTTTGGGCGGCACCGAGACAATCAACCAGCGCCTGTCTGAAGCCTTGGCTGAAACGACTTCCGCTTATGGGTTGAAAGTCGATAACGTCGCCATCTTCGGGTTGCAACTGGATCCCCAGATTCAGCAAGCGATGAACAAGCTGCTGACGGCCGATCGGGAAAAGCAAGCTGAAATCAGTAAATCTGAAGGTGAACGGACCGCTGCTGAGAACCGGGCCAGCGGGCAAGCCTTCGCCATCAAGACAGAAGCCGAAGCCAATGCCTATTCCACGAAGATGTCTGCTGATGCCCAAGCTTATGCAACAGCGCGGGCAGCCGAAGCCCAAGCCGCGGCCAACACCCAAATCTTGGATGCGTACTCGGCAGCTAATTTGACCACTGAACAATACGTCCAATTGCAGCAAATTGCTGCCTTTGCCCGCTTGGCCAGCAGTCGGGCCAATACTGTCGTGATGCCGTCGGATAAAATGGATGGGGCAGTCAAAGCCGCCACAGCCACCAAGATCTTCAAGACAGACAATTCTGATACCACCGGCGCCACGTCCATCGTGAACGAACTGGATCAAAAGATCCAAGCCCCGAAGAGTTTGGAAGCCCAGGAAGCCAGCGGCAATGGTGATTTCAATCCGAACTTCGGCGACACTACGGCCAATATCAAGGCCAACGTGGCGACCGATGACACGGAAGCCGCCGGGTCCGCGCCCAGTCCCTCGGCGTCGCCAAGCCAGCCCACCGCAACACCGGGGTCACCGGAGTACTACCGCCAGTTGAACGCGGCGGCACGCCAGCATTAATCAGTTAAATCGTTGACAAAAAAACGCCGGCCGCATGGTCGACGTTTTTGATTGGCTAAAATAAAGGAATTGTTTACAGCACCCGGACCGCCATGCTCGGCGCAAAGCCTGGGCTGATGGTCTGGATCCGTACGACATCGCCGGGTTCCGGCGCGGCAATGTATTGATTATTGCCGATATACAGAGCGTCGTGATAGGTGTTGCCCCGCGGCCCCCAGAAGATAATGTCCCCGGGCTGCAGCGCGTTAAGCGAAACTGATTGGCCGGAGGATTCCTGAGGCACTGTCCAACCACCGATATTGACGCCCGCGGCGTTGAGGAAGATGTAATACATCAAACCGGAACAGTCGAACACGTCGGGGCCTTTACCGCCCCAAACGTAAGGCTTGCCCAATTGCTGCTGGGCGAGGGCGATGACCGCGGCAACCTTGGTTTGGTTGGCCGGCGGCGTCACACTGTTGCCGGGTGTACTGGTACCTGAACCACCGCTGGCGGCATCAGAAACCACCGTCACAGCTGCACTGGCGATCCATTCATTGTTGCCGATGCAGTACCAGACATACCCGTCGGCCTGCTGAGCAGCTGTGTACGAATATGTACCGCCTGCGGCCAAGGTCTTCGAAATGGCATAACTGGTGCCGGCCCCTTGCCGAATATTGGCGGCGTAATTCACCCGCACTGACCCGGTTTGGTTAGGCGTCGGCGTGACGATAGGATCACCGCCGCCCGCATTATTCCCCGCATTGCTGCCGGAGCTGGTGCCATTGCCTGGATACAGCCCGGTCCCTGCAGTGACGGCCACCCCCGCGACCCATTGGTCACCGCCCAGATTGTACCAGGTATAGCCATCAGCCTGTTTTGTGGCGAAATACTTATAAGCTTCGCCCTGACTTAAACCGCGCACGACACCATAAGTCAATCCCGCCCCCGAGCGGAGATTAGCCGCTGTATTGACGGTGACCCAGCCGGTTTGAGTGTTGGTGGGCCCAGTCGCACTCCCGGCGGCTGGCGTACCAGTCCCCGGTTCAACGGCCGCACCGGCCACCCATTGGCTGCCGCCCAAGTTATACCACGTATACCCATCGGCTTGCTGGGTCGTGTACGTCTTATACGCTTCACCTTGGTTCAATGTGCGCAGTGTGGCGTATTTCAAGCCCGGCCCTTGACGTAAATTAGCCGCATAAAGAACCTTTACATAGTCCGTAGTTGCAGCCTTTACCTTTTTCGTCGTGGTATTCGCGGCAATGACGCCGCCGCCGAGTAGGACAGCGGCTGACGCCAGCGTTACCATACCCGTATGTGTGCGTTTTCCTGTCAAGACGAACCCCTCCAATTCGTTATCTTTTGCCCCCGATAACTATTCACTTTTGATTGTAGCACAGGCAGGAGGGGGCCCGGCTACATAAAAAGTAAAATTCCTTTACCAAAAGTAAAGAAATTTTCGCAGAAAATAGAAAAAAGCGGCCGCAGCCGCTTTTCTGACGTGCTTTATTCTGTTTTTAGCTTAGGCTTGTTTCTTGTAATACCGACCGGTGAAGAAATCGATAATGACCATTGCAATCAAGGTACCGCCGAAGAACCGGAACAGCAGCATCAACGTGCCAAAAGGATTGATCACTAAGACGATTCCAGCGATGATCAACAATGCGCCGTAAATTGCCATGGGCCAGGGGGTCACGTTTACGTAGGTCCGGTTGCGGCTGAAGCCGCTGACCAGCCGGTTGATACCCATGAAAATTAGGATCAAACCCAGAATAAAGGGCAAGGACGCCAGCAATGGCTTGGCCAGCAGGTAGAAGACAACGGCGACCACAATCAGCCCGATGCTCAACCCCTCGGCCATCTTGTTATCCTGCATCGGATTATCCTTACCGGCCCGAATTGCGGCCACCAAACCGATGATCCCTTGAATGGCAAGGTAGGCCGCGATGAAAGCAATACCGACGTTAGTTACAATATTCGGAAACAGTAGCAACAAGGCACCCAGAATCAAGGTTGCAATGGATTGCAGCCAGTTGTAACGACGAAACGTAGTATATAATTGTTGCATGGAATTCACTCCTCGCAGGTTTCAATTTTTCAAGCACACAGTCAATCTTTTAAGTCACCTTCAGTATACCTGGTTCGAGGGACGGGCCAAATCGGTCCAAAGTATGGAAAGAGGTCAGGACGTATGGACTATCCTGGTATTATTTTAGGCACCTTCATCGATCGGCCCAACCGGTTTGTGGCCCACGTGGTGATTCAAGGAGAAAAAACCACCGTCCACGTGAAAAACACTGGTCGGACCAACATTCTGGTGGCCGGGCGCACCGTGGCGCTGGCCCCGGCGGCGAATCCCAAACGCAAGACCCGTTTCGATCTTGTGGCGGTAGAAACGCCCAAGGGCTGGATCAACATTGACTCCCAGGCACCCAATGCCGTGGTCGGCCAGGGTCTGCGGGATAATCAAATCAAACTGCCGGGGTTGGCCGAGATCACACTAGTGCGGCCGGAGACCACTTTCCAACAAGCCCGCTTCGACTTTTTCGGCAGCAGCGGCCAGCAGCCTTTCTTTCTGGAAGTAAAGGGCGTAACGCTTTGGCATCATGATGTGGCCGCTTTTCCCGATGCACCGACGCTGCGCGGGTTGAAGCATGTCGAAGAACTGATCACCGCAGTGGGGCAGGGGTATCACGGCTATTTGCTGTTTCTGGTGCAGATTCCGGATATTCGGGTGGTGACGATTGCCCGGGAGATGCAGCCGGCGCTGGCGGCGGCCATTGCCCAAGCCCAAGCGGCTGGGGTGCATGTCCTGGCTTACGGTACGCGGGTCACACCAGGTACCATGACCCTGGGCCAGCCAATTCCGTTTGACGTGCAGGCCCCGTTTTCCATGGTGGCAGCGTTAGCAGAGGCTCAGAAATAATCGTTGAGCATCGGCAGTTCGTGGTGCAGTACCCGATCCAACCGAGCCACCGCGTCTTGATCGCCATCGGCGCGGCCGCTTTTGACTAGGGCAGCCAACGGTTGGGTACCGAACAAAGCCTTGGTCAGGACTTGGATCGAAAGTGAAATGTCCGCCTCTGCGGCGGGATCATCGCCGATTTTCTCTGCCCCGGCAACGCTCAAGCGCCAGACACCCTGGTTGGCCGGCAGGGTGACATCGGTGATGGCCAGGGTGACCGGCTCCGCCAGCTGGCCAGTGTAGGGATAGCGGTTGAAAAAGTCTTGCAGGTCCACGATGCGGGCCATCATAAATGGCTCAGCCGCCGCTTTCAGCACATAGGGATTCGGGAACCAATCCCCGCGGTAACGGCTGTCTTGGTCGGCAAACTCCAAGGTAGCAAAGGTATTGCCGTGCTTCAACAGAAACGCCATCAGATGCGTCCACGCGGTCTGGTCCGCGGCATACCACTCCTGGACAGTTAGCGTACTGCCGCTGCGCTCATAAAGCAGGTACCCCCGCACCAGCCCGGCATCGTCCTGATACAGCGCGGCGTCCCAGTCGCTGGCCAGCGCCAAATGTTCCCACCACCAGTCTTCCCGGACCATCCCGCCGCGCAAATGCTCAGCCAACTGAGCATAGAGCGGTTTGAGCACGGGCAGCGCCAACTGCAGCGATTGCCGAGTGACGGTACCGTCCCCTTGGGCGTGAAACGCCGGGACATCTTTGCCTGCGATGGTGTACACCATTTTATTGAAGACCTGCTCATAACCGAAGCGCCGGTAATATTCGTAGGAGAAAGGCGCCAAATACGCCAATGTGACATGCTTCTCAGCCATTTCGGCCAACGATGCCCGCAGTAACGTGCCTGCACCGCCGCGGCCGGAGAATTCCGGGGCGGACATCACGTCACCGATACCGTTCATGCGGAAGTTGACGCCGTGAAAGTTCACCGTGAAGGGTAAACTATACAATCCGCTGACCAGCTGGTCGCCGGCATGCAAACCGTAGATCCAGCCGTGATCGTAGCGTTGGAAGAAATAATCCCGCCGGCGGGCACTGTCCTGGCGGTTGAATGCATATAAGTACAATTGGTAGAACTGTTCCCGGGCGGCCGGTCCGGTCAAGCGATAGTCTGTCATGTTTTTTCTCCATTTCTACATAAAAACCCGTCGGCCCTCTGGCGGCCAACGGGCGAATTTATTCACACGGGATTACTTCAACCCAGCGTCCTGGGGCGTGATCTTCGTCCGGCCGTCCGCATGGGCCACCTTGATGGCTTTCATGATGTCCAGGTCGGACCAGGAAGCGGAATCGATACCTTGCGCCTGCAAATCCTTGCGGGCTTGCTGGATCTGGGCGGCAGTGATTTTTTCACCATTGATCTCCGTATCGCTCTTGTCCACGCTGTACTCACCGGAGCCGCTGGCCGCGTTGCTGGATGATGATGAAGCCGAGCTGCCGTTGCCGGCGGTGCTGCCGCTGGCGTTTTGGGCGCTGACGGCACCGACTTGCAGCTTCAACGCGCCGGTATAGATCGTGGCGTAATAACTGTCTGCAATGTCGCTTTGGTTGACCAATTGATTCAGCGTGGCGATGGCGCCAGCGTAATCTTGCTGATCATAAGCCGTTTGGGCTTTTTGCAATTGCCCCTGGTAGGCCTTATATGTGGTCTGCACCTTATTGATCGTGGTCAGCAGTTCGTCCGCGACACTGTTCAGACTGCTGTCGCCGCCGGTGACGGTCTTGACGGCCGCCGCCGAGGACTTGGCGGCGTTGAAACTATTTTTGCTCAGGCTGTTTTGCGCTTCGATCAGTGCCTTCGTCTGCTTGACCAGCGCTGTCGCCTTCTTGTCGCTGGACTTTGTTAAAAGGGCACTCTGAAAATAGCCCAGCGCCTGGTCGTAAGCCTTGTTGCTGACGGCATCGCGGCCGGCGCGGATAATGGCCGTGTAGCTGGACGTGGTCTGCGCCGCTTGCGCCGAGGCCGCACTCGCACTGTCATTACCCTTGGGTTGGCACCCCGCCAGGCTGAACAACGCCAAGGCAGCGGCCACACCGATCAGAATCTTCTTCATGGGGATTCTCTCCTTTAGGCGGTCACTGGTCTGATGCCCAGCAACCTGTCTGTTCAGATTTTATCATGGATTGGCGGCGGTACCAAGTGTTGTGGGAATTGAAAAAGGCTGAAAGAAGCAGAAAAGCCGCTGGGCGTTGCCCAATGACGGACAACGCTCAGCGGCTTATTTCGTTCTTTATGGAATTAAATAAACGGTCGGCCAACCCCGGCGATCCAAGACCGCTGGGAGTTAACGATCGGCTGGACCATGATCTTCGGCGGCCAGGATTCAATCACCTGGTTGTTGCCCAGATAAATGGCGACGTGCCAGATCAACCCGTTGCTTGGGTCGCGGTAGAAGATCAAGTCTCCGCGCTGGCGCTGGGCATACGGTACTTTCTTCAAACCGGCATTGGTCCACAGATTCCGAGATTCCCACTCGTAACCCGGTTGGGCATGGCGAATGGAAGAGGAAGGCAGGGGATTGATGCCGCTCGCGTACAGGGCTTGCATGACCAAACCGCTGCAATCTGTCCCGTAAGCCGGAGACGTGGACGCGCCGACGATGTACGGCTTGCCCATGTACTTGTAGGCGGTCTGGATCATCGCTTCGATGTGCTGTGCCCGGGTGCTGTCCGCGTTGGTCAATAATGGCGAGACATAACTGTCAATAGCAAACCATTCATTCCGGCTGAAGCCCATCCGGGTCCAGAAATTGACATCAACTTCCCCAGTCACGGGCATGTGCCACTGGCGCTGGTAATACTTGATCTTGTTGACGGCGGTTTGATTCAAATTCGCATAGGAGCGGTTCAAGCCGAGCCACCACAGGGTCAGCCAGGTCTTGATCCCCTCGGAGCCTAAGCGCAGATTATAGCCGACTGTACCCTGGGGCTTGATCTGCGTAGCACTGATCTGCCAATATTGGCTGGGATTTTGGTAACTGGATTGGCGCTGAGCGCTGTTGGCGTTGATCCACTGGTTGCCGCCCAGTTCATACCATTGACTGCCATTGGCGGCCTTGGTCGTGGCGGTCACTTTCCAGCGCGAACCCTTGCCCAGCTGGCGGCCGGTGTATTGCCCCTGCACGCCAGTCCAAAGCGGGGCGGCCGCAGTAACTGTGACGGTGTAATTCACTGCCTGCGGGGCGCTGTGGCTCATTTCGCCCAAATCGTTAACGTTCACCCATTGATTATTTCCCAGCTGATACCAGGTTTGGTCGGTACCAGTGGTTTTGCTGAACGCCTGCCAAGTGGAGCCGATTTTCAGCGTTCGGCTGGTACTGACGTAGCGGCCGTCCTGATATTGATATAAGGGTGCGTCGTGCTTCATTCCGACAATATATTTTGCCGGCAGTTTTTCTAAGGTCGGCGGTGCGGCCACCCCAACGCTGCTGTCCGCGGCGTAGAGTGTGGCGGGTGTGCTCAGTACCGGTGCAGCGGCCATCACCGCGATTGCGGCGACGGTCAGCCAGCGTGAAACCAATTTTCTCTTTTTCATTTTCCCCATCTTCCCCAAAAGTAACAGTATTTTGTTGCTTAAGTACATGATATGATTAACAAGCGAAAATTGAAATAAAAAGTTGTTGGGGAGATGGCAGCATGTGGAGAAAAGTGTGGACAGCTGCGGGGATATTGGGGGCAGCAGTAGTTGCTTATTGCGGTTTGACGGCGAATCCGGCCCAGGCAGCGGTAGCTGACGGCGTGATCAGTCTTGAACAGCCGGCGACGTTATATCAAGGCTTTGATGCGACGCGACAGAGTACTGGCCGCACCTTGGCCGCGGGCACGCGCTGGCGGGTCTCGGCGACCCAGGAAGTCGATGGGGTCCAGTGGTACGAAGTGGCCACGAATGCTTGGGTGACGGAGAATGCCCAGTTCAATCCGGTGGTTTATCAACCCATCAAACTGGCCCAGCCGACTACTCTTTACACGGGCTACGGGCCAGACCGACAAAGTACTGGCCGGGTTTTGCCCATCGGGTCGGCCTGGAAAGTGCTGAACCGGGTCGTCGTTGACGGCATCGCCTGGTATGCCATCGGGGCCAATCAATGGGTGACTATGGATACCAGTGCCAATCCAGCGGTACCTGCCAACTTCACGAATGCTGTCTTAACCGTGACAGTGAATAATAAGAACGGGGCCAACATTTATTCTACCTACCAGCCCAATCGCTACCAGACCGGCACCTTGCCTTTCGCCAGCCGTTGGCGCGCCGGCCGTCAAGCCGTCGCCGAAGATGGCTCGCTCTGGTATCAGCTGGGGACCAACCAATGGATCAGTGCTACCAGCGGCATTACGACTGGCGCCGTCTATCCCGCCAGCGCCCAAATTAACGGCGTCCCGCTGATCGCTCAGCGGCCCGAATTACCCAACGGCTGTGAGATCACTGCCGTGACCATGATGCTGCGCTATGCCGGCGCCAAAGTCGACAAGATGCAGCTGGCCCGGGAAATGCCCCGGTCTAAGGATCCCAACAAGGGCTACATCGGCAATCCCTGGGACCGTTCCGGTGTGACCATCTTCCCGCCGGCCTTGATGGGCCTGGTGCAAAAATACGCCAGCAACGCCATCAACATGACCGGCATGTCCTTCGATGCCATTCGTTATCAAGTCGGCCTGCGCCAGCACCCTGTCGTGGCTTGGCTGACACTGCACGGGTTCCCGTACCATGCCGTGGTCGTCATTGGCTACGATACCAGCAACGTGACGTATCTCGACTGCTGGACGAATAAGCGGGGAACGATGAGTATCGCGGCGTTTGAGAAGAACTGGCAAACACAGAAGCGGCGGGCAATTTCGTATTGAGAAAGTCGATGTAACGGCATAACGCACAGGAATGGCCTCGAATCATGTGTTGAGATTCGGGGCCATTGGTGTCTTGAAGAAAGAAATGTGCTGTACCAACTGCATGGATTTACACCCCTCAACCTTTGGTACAATATAAGCAGCAACACACTTCCAAGGAGGCTTTTTGAAATGAAAATCGGGTTTATCGGCACCGGGGTCATGGGCACCGGCATGGTCCAGAACTTATTAGCCCACGGTTCAGACGTGACAGTGTATAATCGCACCAAGGCCCACGCGCAAACGGTGATCGACGCCGGTGCTAAATGGGCTGACACCCCCGCTGCGTTGACCCAACAAAGCGACGTGATTATCTCCATCGTCGGGTTCCCCAAAGACGTGGAACAGGTCTACTTTGCGGACGATGGCGTCTTTGCCGGCGCCCACGCTGGTTTGACCGTCATTGATATGACAACGGGGTCCCCCGAGACGGCGAAGAAAATTGACGCGACGGCTAAAAAGCTGACCAACGTCGCCGCTTTGGACGCCCCCGTATCTGGCGGCGACATTGGCGCCAGGAAGGGCACGCTGACGATCATGGTCGGCGGCGATAAGGATACTTACGAAAAGATGCTGCCGATCTTCCAACAGATGGGTACCAGCATCAGCTACTTCGGCCCGGCTGGCAGTGGTCAGCACATGAAGATGGCTAACCAGATCATGATTGCCGGGACGATGACCGGGATGACTGAAATGATGGTGTACGCCCAGGCGGCGGGGCTGGATCTCAAGCAAGCCTTAAAGACCTTGGCCGGCGGTGCGGCCCAGAACTGGTCGCTGGATAATTACGGTCCGCGGGTGCTGCAGGGGGACTATACGCCTGGTTTCTTTGCTAAGCATTTCTTGAAGGACTTGCGGATTGCCTTGGACGAAGCAGATCGGATGGGGCTGGAGTTGCCAGCAACCGCGGAAGCTAAGCATCTTTATGAAGTGATGGTGGATTCGGACGGGCTAGGCGACTTGGGTACGCAAGGGTTGATCAAGCTATGGTGGCAGAAGTAGAAGATTTAACGAAGGGGTAGAAGCCAATGGCTGAAGGTGACATCTCGTGGGGCAAAGAGTACATGGACAAGATGCGCTCTTTACCGCACTACACGCAGGGACATCAAATCGTTGAAAAAATGGTTTTAAACCACATGAGCACGGAACAGATTCTTGCTTTCACTGGCCTGACCGAGAATGAGTTCGCAGCAATGCTGGCTGGTGATGGTGCTTTTTCGAATCAGCAGTAGACTGACCTTTTCGCTCAGATTGAGAAACATGGGCATAAGCCGGCACATGGTTCTGATTAGTCGTCAAAAGCAAACTAACGACAGGAGGGCTGTGGTGTGGAAGGACCTAAAGTTACAAAGGGAGACGTCCTTTGGGGCAAAGCCTACATGGACCGCATGCGGGACATGCCTTTCTACATTCAGGGCCGAAAAATCGTCCTTGAAATGATCGACAACAACGTCTCCATCGAACAAGTACTAGATTTCACCGGGTTTACTGACCACGAGTTTGCCCGGATGCTGGCCGGTGATGGCCCGTACACCCCGCAGCAGTACGACGACCTCTACGCCCAGATTCGTGCCCACCAAACCCCAGTTAAATAGCGCCCCAACGGCTTTCTGCCAAAAATTTAAGCAGAAAGCCGTTTTTCTTTGCCGTTTTTTCCCGCTCCATCCGTTGTTATCAATGTAAGGCAAGGCGGGCCCGCCGGCTTACAAAAACCACACCGATGGAGGAAAAAACAATGGCTAAAACTTGGTTAAGCAATTCCGTAGCATTCTCCCTGACGAACGACACGTATGACAACGGCACGCTGGATCGGCGGTTCAATAATATCGCCGAAGACGCGACGCCCGAGCAATTGCTCGCCGTGGGGGATGCGCTGACAACGCTGCATGCCGGCGACATTCTGACCACCACGATTCTCACCACTAAGGCGCAAATCGCCTAACTCGGCCCGAGTCAACTAAAGGAGGAAAAACCGCATGAAGCAATTACAAATGAAGTACCACACGTCCGCAGGCAAGAGCAAGACCCTGTCCGTGAATTATGTCGACCAGAACCTGACCGGGGAACAAGTGAAGAAAGTGATGGGCACCATCGCCGCTTCCAAAATCTTCATCAAAGACGCCGTGTTCCTGTACGATGTGCCGGTTTCGGCGAAGTACGTGGAACGCACTGAAACACCGCTTTTTGATGACGAAGCTGGCGAAAGCACTCCAGAAGTGCCTGAAGTCCCTGAAGCAGTTCCGGCAGCTCGTTAGTCTTTTGCGGACAGTGCTGAAGAAGTGAGAAAAGGGGCGGCCCCCTCGGCGGAGCCGCCCCTTTTCGCTACATAAAGCGAGTTAATAATTATTTTTCAGTGTACCCGTCGAGGCTAATACCCACTGGTTGCCACCGAGGTTGTGATACACCTTGCCGCCGACGACTTGATCTCGGAAGGTCTTCCATTGCGACTTGGCCGGTAACAGACCGATCGGCTTCATCGTCCCGTTGACCAGCTGATACTTTGCCACGGACCAAGTCGGGTGGGCCGGATAATTGACAATGAACGTATTATTGTTGTCGCGGCTGCTATTAGGGTAAATCTTCAGGCCGTTAGCGCTGATCCATTGATTGCCGCCCAAGTTATAGCTGTAGGCGCCGCCAATTTGGCCCTGCAATTGCTGGCGGTAACTGAAGTATTGCCATGACGAGCCAGCCCGTACGTTGCGGCCAGTTGATTTGGTCAATGCTGCATCCGTATAGATGGTTGCTGCTTTGGCGCCAACTACTGCAACACCATTTTCATTTTTAATGGTAAATGTGAACGGATTGCTAGTATAAAACGGGCCGCGGGCCGAGGCCCAGCCCTGACCGGCAAAGTGGTATGCCGTTATTTTGCCGCTGGCATCAACGGCGATCTGATCATAGGCTACCCCCGGGGTGCCGTCAGGCATGGTCGCGGCAGGCAGTGCAGCATAATCGTGATCCAATTGGGTCAGCTCGGGATTCTTATAAACGGCAATGCCATCGTTAAAGCCAAGATACAGCTTGCCGCTCTTGCTTTGTATGGTGACTTTTTGAGCTGTCGTCGCAGTTGTCGTGGCGGCCGCCGCCGAGGCGGCCGTGGGGACGGCGGTAGCCAAGACGCCAGCACTCAGTAACAAAACGCCAAAAACCAAACTTTTCCGCATCAAAAATTCCTCCTATCAGTGAGATGTTGCAACACCCTCATTGTAAGCCATTACGCAGCGGTGTGGCTACTTAGAACTCTCGAAAAGATAAGCGAACATATGCTTGCTTTCTCCAAAACAATACCGTATCATGAAGTTATACGAACGTCTGTTCAAGTACCGAGCAAACGAACATCATCTCAACAATGGAAGGTGTTAGTATGGCGAACATCTATGATCCGCCGCGCAGCAAGTGGCTTTATCCCGACCGGGGCATGGTGAAGTGGCTGGGCTTCTTTCTCAGCGACCACACCGCCGCGTTGGAACAGGACAGCGATACCGGCCAGCCGGTGGGCACGCCCCAGGTTCAGCAGGACGAAGCGGCGATTGGCGCGCTGCTGGATAATGCCTATCTGACGGGGGAGACCGTCCATATTCAACTGAACGTGTTAGAAAATGACCATTTTCCGCCGGACACGGTGGGCACCGTTGCCGGTTTTTCGAATGACGGCCGGGTGCTGCTCTACACGACCCATGGCGCCAAGCAGCTTAATGTGGCGGCCATCCGTAATATTCGCGCCGAAGAACCTGCCAAATGGTACCGTGCCGGGGTGAATAATTATGGCCAATAAAGAAGAAAAGACCCCGCTATCCGACCCGACCGCGCTGCCCCGGCGGGATTTTCTATGCATTGACTGCAAGTCTTTCTACGCCAGCACCGAAGCCATCAAGCGGGGGATCGACCCGCTGGGAGCTAACATGGTCGTGCTGTCCCGGGAAGAAAACAGCGGCGGGCTGGTTCTGGCTGCGTCGCCGTACTCGAAGGAAACCTATGGGGTGAAACTAGGCACCCGGCGTTACGAAATTAAACCGCAGATGAACCTGACCATCGTCGAACCGCACATGGCCGATTACATTGACCGCAACATGCGCATCAACCACATCTACCAGCAGTTCACCGACCGGTCCCACTGGTTCCCGTACTCCATCGACGAATCCTTCCTGGATGTCTCCGGCTCCCATAAGCTGTTCGGCGACAACGACGAAATTGCCGCCCGCATCCAGCACAAGGTATTCACCGAGACCGGCATCGTCACCACCGTCGGCATCGGCCCCAACCCCTTGCTGGCCAAGCTGGCCCTCGATAATGCGGCCAAAAAGAAGACGCCGTGGCGGGCTGAGTGGGATTATGCCGATGTACCGGCAACGGTGTGGAAAATTGCGCCGCTGGACGACATGTGGGGCATTGGCAGCCGGCTGGCGAAACGGCTCAACGCCATGGGGATTTATACAGTTAAAGAACTGGCCCAGGCTAATTTGAAGATGCTGGAAAAAGAATTCGGTATCCTCGGCGATCAGCTTTATTACCATGCCTGGGGGATCGATTACTCGAACCTTGAACACCGTTACGTGCCCCGGAACGAAAACCGCGGTTACGGCAATTCCCAGGTCTTGATGCGGGATTACACCACCTTCGCGGACTGCGCCACGATCATCCGGGAGATCGCCCACCAGGTCGCCGCCCGGCTGCGCCGCCACCAAGTCCAGTGCGAGATCATCGGCATCAATATCGGTTATGCGGAAGAAAGCGATCAGCGCCGCGGCTTTTTCTCCGCCCAGACCCGTGTCACACCGACGAACCTGGACGACGAGATCGCCACCATCGCCGTTTACCTATTTAATAAGAAATGGGACGGCAGCCCTATTCGTAACGTCGGTGTGCGCTGTACCCGGATTTCTGAACAGCACAGTCTCCAATTGAATGTGTTTGAGACCGGCCAGCACACTCTGGACCGGGCCCAGTTGGACCGGGTGATCGATAACATCCAGACCCGTTTCGGCGTCAAGGCGCTGGTGCGGGCTTCCAGTAAGACGAAAGGCGGGACGGCCATTGATCGGGCCGACCTGATTGGCGGGCACCATGCGTGAAGAAAGCAAGCTGTTATTACAGCGCTATGGCCATTACTTCCAGCGGGAGTACAACTACCGTTATTGGCTGCGGATCGTGACGAACCGATTCGATAACGTCTACGGCTTCTTTCTGGAGTCCCGGAAAAAAGGCGAAGCCATCGTCCACTCCAACGAATTGCTGGCCTTGCCCTTTGCCAGCGGCTTATACGATACGGTCTTGCATGACCTGCAGGCCCATTCCCACCTGGACATTATCTATCGAGATACCGCTCAGCTGAGGAAACGAGTCCCCGCGGTAACCTTTGATCCGCTCCATGGGCATCGCCACAGCACGGCCTATCTTCCCACCGATAAAAATAACAAGCGTTCTTAAACAGATATAGACCGATTTTGGGCAATGTGACAACACTGTAAGTTGAATGTCACCATTCTTTACCTTATCGTAATATATAATCCCCAGATTTGCGGTAGGATATACCCAACTTGAATTTTCGGCGGGGAATATCGGTCTGAGGATTGAGGAAGACCAATGTCGCTATGATATACTTAAAAGGAATCGTTAAGGAAAGCTAACGGATGTTTAACGCGAGGTGGGACCAATAATGAAGCCAAAGAAGAATACCATGTTCACGTCTAGAATCGGCCGCTTGATCGGGACCGTTCTTTTGGCCGGCGTCTTCACGTTGACTGCCGCTGGCGTTGTAGCAGTACATAATGCGCGGGCGGCGGACAACAGTACACCGCCGACGAGCCAAGCCGATACCGGCAATAAAAACGAAGACAAGACCGACGATCCATCTGACAGCACATCTGGCGGCAACGCCAATACCGGTGTCAAGGAAGTCAGCGGCCAGATCGTACCGGTGGATCCTTATCAGCAGTCTCTGAAGGTGCCGTCGACCAGTTACGGCCCGGTGCAGGAGGGCACCAGCATTGACGTGCCAGTGGTTGCCGGGTATTACCCAGAGGACAGTCAAGATGTGGATTCGCTGGTGGTTGGCGTTCAGGTGCAAGTCCCCAAAGAGGGCGGCACGATTTATGTGACCTATCTGCCGACGAAGAATACGGGCGGTAATACCGGCGATGGCGGCGGGGCCAGTTCTGGGAGCAGCGGCGCCGGCAGTACGACGAGCAGCAGCAAGCCCAGCAGTACCCCGAGCACGTCGACTAGCCAACCGGCGTCCCAGCCATCCAGCAGCACGACGAGCTCTGAGACGCCTAAGATTCCCGACGGGCCCAGTCAGAACAAGAATACCAGCAGCAAGAAGTCGTCCAGCACGACCCAGCAGGCGTCTGGTCAAGACAGCGACAGTGCCGCCAGTTCGTCCAGCAAGCCCTGGTACAGCTGGTTCACCGGCTGGTTTAGCGGCAACAAGGACAGCCAGTCTTCATCGTCCAGTGCAACCAGCAGTAAGAAAGGCAGCACGTCCAGTTCAGCGAAGAAGGACAGCGCCGATAACGACAGCAGCAGTCAATCCGCCGCGACGCACTTGAAGAGTGCAGCGGGTAAGACAACTAAAAGTCACACGCAGTGGCTGGCCATTGGGATCACCGTCGTGAGCGCCGCGCTGCTTGGCGGCGTCCTGGTCCTCCTGTGGCGGCAGCGGCGTAAGAGTTAACCATACAAAACTTAATCAGCAACAGTGAAACGCGGCCCATTTTGGCCGCGTTTTTGTTATGCTTAGGAATAGAAATTATCAGAACGAGGAGTCCAAAAATATGACCGCCATTGATCTCGCCATTGTCCTACCCGCGTATAACGAAGAAGCCGTCCTGCCCATTTCCTTGCCCCGCTTAGAGAAACTGCTGGACCAAATGATTGCCGACCAGCTGGTGACGCCTAAAAGCCGCTTAGTGTTCGTCGACGACGGTAGTCAAGATAAAACCTGGGCATTGATCCAGCAAGCCCAAACCCAAGACCCCCGGGTCACCGGCGTGAAACTCAGCCGCAACTTCGGCCACCAGCGCTCGCTGCTGGCCGGCTTAAGCGTCACCGCGCCATTAATGGATGCCGTCATTTCCATTGACGCCGATCTCCAGGACGACATCAATGCCATTCCTAAAATGGTCCAGCAATTCCAGACCGGGTACGACGTTGTCTACGGCGTGCGCAACGACCGGCAGACCGACACGGCCTTCAAGCGGGGCACGGCCAATATGTTTTACGGCCTAATGAAGCGGCTCGGAGTGCAAATGATTCCGAATAGTGCCGATTTCCGGCTCCTCAGTCAGCGGGCGGTGAAGACACTGCTTTCCTTCCCAGAAGAAAACCTCTTCCTCCGGGCGATGGTGCCCCTGGTCGGCTACCCCAGCACCACCGTCGAATACGCCCGTCTGCCGCGACCGGCGGGGGAGTCTAAGTATCCGCTGAAAAAGATGCTTTCCTTCGCCTTCGACGGCATCACCAGCTTCTCCATCGAACCGATCCGGCTCGTCATGGATATCGGTTTTCTCTTCGTTTTCATCGGCATTGCCGCCTTCATCTACTCCCTTGTCCAGCATGGCCGCGGCCGGGTGGTGCCGGGGTGGACCTCCATGTTCTGCTCGCTCTGGATCATCGGCGGGGCACTGATGATTGCCATCAGCGTGCTGGGGGAATACATCGGCAAGATTTATACCGAAGTGAAACGCCGGCCGCGGTTTATTATTGAAGAGGATACCGTGACACCATCCGAGAAAGAGACACAGAAAAAATAATAATTCAGCAGCAGACGGCTTGTATCCCGAGCCGTCTTTTTTTTGCCAATAACCACCAATAACAGATGTTCGTTTACAAAAATCAGTCTTTTTTACGCACTTTTTACTGCCTTGAATGTGGGATATTTACATCCCTTCCGCATACTAAAGAAGCACGTGTAAATCAAGTAAAGGAAGGCGATGTCCATGATTACCGCCCATTCTGGGAGTGATGGTTTACCAGCCAATAGCCGTCAGTTTCTGAAAACGGCGACCCGATGGCCGGTGGATGCCCTGGAGATCGATGTCCGCTGGCGCCAGGATCGGCGCCAACTGGTTCTGGCTCATGATCAGGAAACAGAAGATAGTGTGCTGCTGGCCGATGCGTTGGCCATTTTTCGCCGCCAATCCCACCTGCAATTACTGAATTGTGATTTGAAAGATGCCAACCTGGCTGGCCAAGTGATGGATCTGGCCCAGCGCAGCGGCCTGGCGGACAAGATTATCTTAACGGGCACGATCAGCGCTTTAGAACAGCGCCGCTGGCCGCGGCACGTTTGGCGCAATGTGGAAACCCTGCTGCCGGAGGTCAATTTTGACCAGTTATTGAATGACCATGTGATGTTCACCCAGATGCTGAAGCAGGCCAAAAAGGAAGGGTGCCAGTGGCTGAACCTGCCTTTTCAGCTGCTGCATCCGGTCAATCTTGCGCTGTTGAAGGATACGGATTTCCATCTATCTGTGTGGACCGCCCGGGATGTCGCAACGACAGCGGTACTGCTGGCAAATGGCGCGGCGAATGTCACGTCCCTGGCCGCCCATGCTTATTGCCGCACGATGGAAGGAGGACTATCTGTTGAGCAAGCGCAAATGGGTCATTAACTTTCTGGTACTTTTTGTCTTCGCGTTCTTCATGTATGGCCCGCTGCTGAATACGCTGATGATTGCCTTTGCCGACAAGTATCAAGCCCCCCACGTCTTGCCCGTTACCTTCGGGTTCACCTGGTGGCAAAATGTCTTGAGCCAAAGCGATCTCTGGCAGGCGTTCATCAACTCATTCCTGGTCGCCGCCCTGGCAACCATCGTATCCATGGCGATTTGTCTCCCGGCGGCCTATGCGCTGGCGCGGTATCACTTTAAGGGGCGCAGTTTATTTCTCTTCTCGTTCCTGCTGTCCAATGCGTTTCCTAAAATCGGTTTGTACACAGCGATCGGGATCATTTTCTATAAATTACAGTTGATGGGCACGCTGACCGGGGTGGTGTTGATCAATGTGCTGAACACGATGATCTTCATGATTTGGATCCCCACGGGGGCGTTTCAAAATGTTTACCAGCAGCAGGAGGAAGCCGCTCGGGATGTCGGTGCCGGGCCGGTGCGGGTATTCTTTACGATCACTTTCCCCAGCGCGGCACCAGCAATTCTGGTGGCGGCGATGTACACCTTTCTGGGCGCATTGGATGAATCCCAAGGGACCCTGCTGGTCGGCTTTCCCCAGATCAAAACGATGGCAACCGCGATGTACGGCATCATTCTGGATCAACCGCCGATGGTGGGCGCCATCTTTGCCCTGCTGCTCATCGTGCCGGCAATTCTGATTCTGTGGGGGTGTTACAAAGTATTCGGCAAAAAGTCGTTTCTTAAACAATTGATGATCAAATAGGAGGTCAAACGTATGACAGTGAAGTTGGCCCTGCATGAGGTGGCCAAAGAATATGCCAACGGTGACGGGATTCATCATATTAATCTGACAGTGAATGCCGGCGAGATCCTCACGATCCTGGGCCCCTCCGGCTGTGGTAAAAGTACGCTGCTGCGGACGATTGGCGGGTTTGAAAAAGTAACTGCCGGTACCGTCCAAATCGAGGATCAAGACATTACTGATCTGCCGCCGGAAAAGCGGCCGACCATTATGGTTTTCCAGGGATATAACCTGTGGGCGCGGATGACGGTTTACCAAAACCTGGAATTCGGCCTCAAGCTGCGCAAAATGAGCAAACCGGAGCGGCACCAGCGCATTGATGAGATGCTGACAATGCTGGGAATGGCCGAGATGGCCGATAAATATCCCCAGCAGCTCTCCGGCGGCCAGCAGCAGCGGGTGGCGATCGGCCGCGCACTGGTCCTGCGGCCGGAAATTCTGCTCCTCGATGAACCGTATTCCGCGCTGGACGCGAAGATTCGAGTGCAAATGCGGGAAGAATTAATCAATATCCAGCGCCGGCTGCATATCACCACAGTATTTGTCACCCACGACCAGGAAGAGGCAATGATGCTCTCCACCCGGATCGCAGTGATGAAGGCGGGCGAGATCGTCCAAGTCGGCACGCCCAGTGAGATCTATAATGAGCCGAAAAATATCTACGTGGCGTCGTTCATCGGGCAGATGAATTTCATCGATGCCGGTCCTCAGACGGTTAATGCCTTCAGACCGGAGGATGTCCGAATTGTAGCCAATACGGCAGATCACACGGACGCGTATCAAGGCACCGTCCAGCAAAGCACCCAGATGGGCCATTATTCCCAATTGACGGTGCGGCTCAAGGACCGTTCCGTGATCCTTTTTGCCCCCAAGGATGCGTTTGCCCAGCATCCCGAGAATACCCCAATCAAATTCATTGTTGAAAAAAAGCAAACCTTTGCAAAGGAGCAAACTCATGAAACTTTGGCATAAAGCAACAGTCGGCCTCGCCGCCGGCGCTCTATTCTTAGCCGGCTTAACCGGCTGCAGCAACCAGTCCAGCGCCAACGCCAAGTCTGGCAGCAGTGTTAAACAAACTTCCGTGACCTTATGGGCCGGCGGCTCCCAAAATGTAAAAGACGGCATGAGCAAAATCGTCAATGCCTTTAACGCCAGTCCCGAGGGGAAGAAGTATAAACTAAATTTGCAATTCATTCTCTCCGGGACCAGTGCGGCTAGTTTGCAAGACCGAATCGTGGCGGCGCAAAAAGCCGGTCAGAAAAAGACCAATTACGACCTGATTTTAGCGTCCGATGCAGAGTACGCCGCGTATACCCAATTGGGCGGCAAGGACATTTTTCAAAAATACGACAAAAGCGCCATTCCCAATCTGAAAAACGACAAGGCCACGGTGGGAGCAGGGGCCGGTTATCTGCTTCCGTATCGAGGCACCACGGTGGTTTTGGCCTATGATTCCGCCAAAGTGAAGAACCCGCCTAAGACAGACAAGGAGCTGTACGCTTGGATCAAGGCCAATCCCGGCAAGTTTGCTTACAATACCCCTGAATCCGGCGGGGCCGGCGCTGCGTTTGTCCAGACCGCAGTCTATAATTACCTGCCTAAAGCGGCACTGACTTCCAGCGATACAAAATGGACCAAACAGTGGACAAAGGGGCTGACTCTGCTCAAGTCGTTGGATAGCGCGATGTACAAATCCGGCGGTAAGGTCGTCTATCCGAACAAGAACCAGGGATCGATGGATCTGCTGGCGAACGGTCAAGTGGCAATGATTCCGGCGTGGCAAGACATGACCGCAGTCGCTTTGCAAGCCGGTACCTTGCCGGCCACCGTCAAGATGACTCAAATTTCCCCGGCCTTCACCGGCAATCTGGACAGTTTAGTCATTCCTACTATTGGATCTAATAAGCCGGGTGCGGAAGCCGTCATGAACTTCATGCTGACCAAACAAGCCCAGAACATCCTGGTCGACACAATGGCGGCGATCCCAGTGATCGATAAAAGCGCGATCACGTCCAAGAATCTCAAGTACATCAAAGGCCTCAACGCCAAAGACTTCCGTTTCTCCAGTACCGGCAGTCTCAGTGCAGAACTGAATAAGGAGTGGGATTCTCAAATTGGCAATGGTGTTAAGTAAACAAACCAAACGGGCAGTCATTGGCCGCCGACAGAAACTGACGCCGTACTTGCTGGTCTTGCCAGCCTTTCTGGTCGTCATCGGCCTGATCGTCTATCCAGTCCTCACTGCAGTTAATTTATCCCTGCACAGCGGCTCAGCAACTCGGCTGACTGGCGCCAATTACCGGTACTTCCTCACCGATCCGGTGCAGCTGAAAAATATCGGCTATACCCTATTTGTGGCCGTCATGACGGTGGTGCTGGCCTTGCTGATCGGCCTGCTGCTGGCGCTCTATATTAGATTCAATCAGAATCGGTTGAGCCGATTGGTGATGGCGTTAACGATTCTGCCGCAGTTTATTCCCGGGCTCGTGGCTGTGTATTCAATGATGCTGGTGGTCCGCAACGGCGGCACCCTGAGCCGGCTTGCCCAGGCGGCAGGGCACACGTTCAACCCGAACCTGATGTACTCCGCCAAAGGCCTGATCATGGTCAATCTGTGGTTCAATATTCCCTTCGCGGCGCTGCTGCTGCTGGCCAGTTTGACCAGTATTCAGGAGGCTTCGATTGAAAGCGCGCGGGACGTGGGCGCCAATCGCTGGCAGCTGCTGCAAAAAATCATTTTGCCAGCTGCTTACAAACAATTCTTTATTGCCGGGGCCTTCATCTTCATGGGCAACGTGGGTTCCTTCACCACGCCGTTCCTGATGGGCGGCAACACACCTCAGATGCTGGGCGTCGTCCTGTATAAGGAATTCAACCAGTATCTGGATTACAATCGGGCAGCGGCGCTCTCGGTCATCCTGTTTGCCCTCTGCAGTCTGTCCGCGATTGTTTACGTGATCGTCAACATGCGTCGAGAAAAGTGGCGGTGATCCCATGCAAACTATTCTGCAGAAACAATTTGTATTCACCCCGCAAGACGACAAAACAACGATTCCCTTGCAATTTAGCCTGGCTGATCCGATTCAGGGGCTGCGCATCGCCTTTCAGTACGGACCGCAAAACGTTGAACCGATCCGCGCCCAAGCGCTGATCACCGCCGAACTGCAGCAGGCCGGACTGCCCGCCACACCAGCCGCTGTGGCGGCCTATCTGCCATTGCAAAATCTGGTGACGATCTCAGTGGTCAAAGATGGCCAGTATTTGGGCAATCACCATTATAAAGCCACCGATCAGATAATTACGCTGACCACTGCGGCCGCCTCGTTGGGTTTTGCCCCGCCGCGCCAGCTGACCGGGGATTGGCAGATCAACCTGCATCAGCACTGTATTGCGTCCGAACAGGTCCGGGCAGCGATCACGATCAGCAAATTGGAGGCCAATGATGCATTATTATAGTATTGAGTGGCATACCCACACGACGCACAGCGACGCCGATCAGACGATCGACCAGCTGTTTGCTGCCGCGGCTGCAGCCCACTACGATATCTTGAGTATTTCGGATCACAACACGCTGAGCGCCTACGCCGAGATTCAGCAGCGCCAGCTTCAGCCAGCCAGCTGGCTGTTGCGCAATTCGCTGGAATGGACTACATATTATGGCCACATGCTCGTGCTGGGGACCCAGGACGTGGTCAACTGGTATGAAGCCAAGCCCACTGACATCGATCAGTGGGTGCAGAAAAATCGCGATGCCGGGGCTATTGTCGGCGTGGCCCATCCCTTTGAACTGGGCAGTCCAATCTGTACCGGCTGTCACTGGGACTTCTTGGTCAGAAATTGGGACAACTTCGATTTTCTTGAAGTATTGAACGGCAATAGCCCTCAGGAGCAAACTTACAACCAAAAGGCGTACGCGCTTTGGTCACAGCTTCTTAAAGCAGGCCATCGGCTGGCCGGCAGCGCCGGGCGAGACTGGCATCGGCCCAAAAAGGCAACAGACAACGTGGCCGTCAACTATCTTGGTATTCCTGATGAACTCAGCGATGCAGCAATTAAAGCCAGCATTCGGCAGGGAAATTTCTACGTTTCGCTCGGCCCCACGTGGCAAGTTACCCTAACGGACGCCCAGCATCGCCAGCACTTTATGGGCGAAACCCTGCCGCAGGGTCAGTACCAGCTGGATATTGCCATCTTGAGTCAAAGCAATGCCTTGAGTCAGGACTTCAAGCCGGCAATCAAGGAATTTCAGCTGCTGGCCAATGAGACAGTGCTTCGCCGTTTGCCGGCAACGGCCCTTGAAGGCGGCCGGTTACAGACAGAAGTCGCACTGCCCACCGGCCCGTTCCGTCTCGAAGCCCGGGGGGCGTTTAAAGGGCAGACCGATCAACGATTGATTATTGGCAATCCGTTCTACATTAGTTAATTCGGTTCAAACCAATCAAGTCCTAACCAGCAGTCAGTTTTGTCGGCTGCCGGTTAGGGCTTTTTGTCGAAGCAAAGCCGCATACCGCGGATGAATTTTACTGTTCTGAAAAAATCCGGGTGTTCCACGGTACTTTTTTGCGGGTTGTTGTTATAATGTAAACGCACAACAAAGAACTGGCCGCGGTGTCACGCCGCGGCCAATTCTGAATTTCCTTGAGGGAGGAGCGCATAATCATGAAGAAAAAACCGCAGCGCCGCTGGCTTTTCGGCTTGCTGGCGATCCTGTTTGTCGGGATCCTCGGCTTAACCCGCGGCCAAGCGCAAGCAGCGGACAATGCCCCGAATCCAATCGGCAACCTGGACGCGCACCAGATCCTGACCATTTACAACGGGGTCGGCGGTCCGGCCTTAGACACCGGCAGCACCGTCCAACCGGGCCAACGGGTGACGGTCAACACCATCACCACGATCAACGGCTACAGCTGGCTGGATCTCGGCGACAACCGCTGGATCACTTTCGATCCCAGCTTCAATCCGACTTACGAAAGCAAGATTTGGACACCGACGCCGATCACCATTTACCAAGGCTTCGGCGATACTCGGACAAAGACCAGCGACAGCATCGCCGCCGGGACGGGCAGCGTCGTGACCGCCTATGTGGATTGGAACGGCAGTGCCTGGTATCAGGTCGGCAAAGACCGCTGGGCCAGCACGGCCGGGCAGTACAACCCGACCCAGAACGACCAAACCCTGCAATTATCCTTCACCACCACGGTCTACACTGGGACCGGCGCCAAGCGCCAAGCCACGGACAAGACCCTGCCGGCGTTATCCAAAGTGACCTACACCAAGACACTGGTGGAAGGAAACACGACCTGGTACAACATCAGCGGCGATGACTGGGTAACGACCGATCCGGCCTACAACCCAGGGTTTCAGCAGTACGTTTACGTGCCCAATGTCGTGCCGATTTGGACCAACTATACGGCCGACCGGACCAAAACGACGCAGACTGTTCCGGGCAACAGTACCCAGGTGCTGCAAGGCACCGCGTGGTTCAACAATGTGAAGTGGTACAAGATCGGCGTCAATCAATGGATCACGCTGGACAGCGCGACGAATAACGCCGACAGCCACCAGCCGACGCCGCCCAGCGTGACGAAACATGTCGTCACGCTGCTGGCCGACGCCAAGGTCTTCACCGCGCCAGACGCCACCGGTACCGATACCGGCCGGACGTTGAAGAGCGGCACCCAATGGCAGTACTTCAACAGCCGCACTGTTAATGGCGTCACTTGGTACAACCTGGGCGGTGCCCAGTGGGTGACCAACGCTCAAGACACCAGCGGCTGGACGAAGAAGAAAGACACCATCCAGTTCCCGATCCTGATGTATCACGAACTCGGCAGCAACCAGCCTAACAACACCTGGTTCGTCCCCGAGAACGAATTTGCTTGGCAGATGCAGTGGCTGCGCAACAACGGCTACTACTTCCTGAACACGCAAGAAGCGTACACCGTCTTGACCACCAACCAAGCCCCCAGCGACAAGCTGGTGTGGCTGACGATGGATGACGGTTACGAGAGCTGGTTCACCAAGGGTCTGCCGATCATCCAGCAGTACGGCGTGAACGGCACCATGTTCCTGATCACCAACACCGGTACGCTGACCCGCCAGCAAGCCGAGATCATGAAGGAAAACGGCATGGACATCGAGTCCCATACCCTGAATCACTTCCATCTCAGCCAGCTGCCGGATTACCAGCAGAAACAAGAAATGCTCGGCACTAAGGAATACTTGGACCGGACCTACCACCAAAACACCACGGCCATCGCTTATCCTTACGGGGATTACAGCGAGACCACGGAAAAAGAAGCCGCAGCCAGCGGCTACACCATGGCCCTGCGGATTCACGGCGGTTTGGCCAGTATTGATAATGGTATCTACAGCCTCAACCGGGTCAAGGTTTCCCCCGGTCTGACAGTTGATCAATTCCAGTATCTGGTCGAGAACGGTAAGGACGAAGATTCGTCCGGCGCTATTGTCGGCCCACCGGTACAGAAGTAACCAAGAATTGAAGATTTCAGAAAGGCATGCCTCCGGGCGTGCCTTTTTTCTTTACATTCAATGGACCAACGGCTGATAATGGACATTAGAATAATTTAGGGGAGACTGGGAAAATGAAACGCATTACCGCATTTTTGATTGGGCTGCTCACGGGGGCGGTGGTCGTTGGCGCCGCCGGTACGGCCACCTATTATGGTTACGTCAGGCCGCGCCACTTGGCGGAAGTGAAACGGGAGGCCGAAAAGGATGCCGCCGATCGCAGCAGCCTATCGTTACGGGTCAGCGATCTGACCAAGGATTTACAAGCGGCAGATAAAAAACTGCCGGTCCAGCCCGGCCAGACCAGTGTGAACAAGCTCAGCGAAACCGCTGAAGCTCAGCTGACCAAGAAGCTCCAAGCCGAGCAGTTTGTCGGCACGGTGCTGTTGGTGCGCAACAACACCATCATCTATCACCAAGGCATCGGATACGCGGACGCGGCGAAGAAACGCTTAAACACCGTCAAGTCAATCTATCAGATTGGTTCAACTCAAAAATCATTGACCGCCATTGCCCTGGCGCAATTGATTCAAGCGGGCAAAGTCCATTATGGAGACAACATTCACCAATATTACAGCCAGATTCCGGCCAGCCATAATATCACGATCCGTGAAATGCTCAATATGCGCAGCGGGCTGATTTATACGTTGGGCGCGCCCAAAACTGTACTGACCGATGATCAAGTGATCCAGCGCAGTCTGGATAATCTGACTTACGATGCTGACTTCCACGGCAAGCAGAATTATCAGGCGGTGAATTTCGTCCTGCTGGCTGGTATCATCGAGAAGATCAGCGGACAAAGTTACGAACAATACATTACCCAGCACTTGTTCCAACCGTTGCAATTGACCAATACCCAGGCCGGCTTTGCTTGGAACTTCGCCCAACAGCCCAACCGTACGGTGAGTTATGTGGCTAAAGACGGGATTGGTACTTATGATAAAACGATTACCGAAAATCTCGCCGATATGCGCGGCGAACTGGGTACCGGCAATATCTACACGACGCCTTACGCGCTGTACCGCTTGGAACGAGCTATCATTCAGGGCAAGTACACGTCAACAGCCGCCGTGGCCGAGCTGCGGGATACCACCGACGGGCAATATGGCGGTGGCGTCTACAATTTCCCGACATATGTTTATTCCCATGGGGTGAAAAATTATCAGGAGCTCGTCTTCACGATGAGTGATGACGGCAATACGGCGGCGATCCTAATGACCAATCGGGCTTACGATTATAACAACGCGCTGCCGCGGGCGAAATGGTATTATCATTTCGCACAAACGGCGGAGTTGGCCACTGAAGTGACAAAATCGTAAGGTTCAATTGGTCCTGCCCCTTGGCGGAGACGGCGTCCTACGTTATACTGATACTGGTTTCTATGACGTCGGATGTTTGATCACAGATCTTGGAGGGATTTATTAGATGAAAAACACAACAAAGTATGCTGGGTTAGTTGCGGCTGCGTTACTGGCTGTTGCTCCGATCGCCGCTCCGGTTGCGACAGCGACAATTGCGCAAGGTAATGGCACGGTACAAGCTGCGACGAACACAACACCGTATTTCTTCGTTGGTAACACAAAGTATACTGATGGGGATGCACCTAAGGTATTGGCGCAGACTTATGATACCGGCACTACCGGTGACGACATCATCACGGCCGTATTTGCTCAAGCAAAGAAGCAATTATATACCAGCCCCGATGTTCAGGCTTATTTCGTTAACAGTAACGGTAACCAGACAGCAGTCAAGTTCGATCCGTCTGAATTTGATCGTGGTTCCTACTCGCTGGCAACATTGAACACGTATGCGGCGGACTTTGGTAAGGCCGGAGTTCACAACATTCCGTTCACAGTGACTAATCCGGAGACCAATGAAAAGGCCACGATTAATGTACCCGTGACGATTCTGGATAAAGCTAATGCCCCCTATGTCACTGGTACTAACAAGGCATTCGTCAACAAGGGCGATTCTTTTGACCCCACTTCTGGTGTTGGCTTTTACGAAAATGTCAATGATCGTACACCCTTAGGCACGACTGCTTATTCAGTTGATACATCTAAGCTGGACTTGAAGACCCCGGGCGATTACTCCATCACGTACACGGTGAAGAATGCTGCCGGTTTGACCCGGACAATCAAGCGTGACGTGACCGTTATGGGTGACACTGTCCCGACTTTCAGCTACAGGTTTGGTACGAATAATACCAAGACTTACAAGAACGGTGACACGGTTGCGTTGAATGATGCTGATACTAAGGCTCTGACCTTCAAGACTAACATCAGCTTCACCGACCTTACTGCCGCTTTGAAGTCCTTCGTGGGCGGCAACAGCAATTTAACAGCAGGCTTTACTCGGTATTTCCAAACTACCGACAGCAAGGACTATAATCAGATGACTGTTGATTTAACAACCAACTTCAATACCACTGATGCTGTCCGCAACGTTATCTCCAGCACTGCTAGTGATGCCTCGTACAACATTCCGGTGGTAGCGCAAAATGCTAGCGGCGATAAGGTTACTGTCAACATCCCTGTGGTTATCGGCACACCGAATGCTTTGACGCAAACCAACAAGAGCCAGGTCGTTTACATCAAGTCTGGCGTTACTGCTCAACTTTATTCTGATAAGGCCACGACCCAAGCCATCAGCGGCCGGACATTGTCCGCCAGCTCCGCTTGGCAGTCACCGGCCGTTGTCACTGATGCTAGCGGCAAGGTCGTTGCCTACAACTTAGGCGGTAATCAATACGTCAAGGCCAGCGATGTTGAAACCACCCCGCAAGACAACGTCTCCTACCAAGTTAAGACGCAAACCATCTACGTGGGCAACAAATCTGGCGCTCAGCTTTACAGTGATCCGACTGCCACGAAGGCAATCTCTGGCCGCGACAACTTGGCCTACGCTTCCGCTTGGGTTTCCTATAAGGAAGTCTACAATAACGGCACTCTGGTTGCTTACAACCTGGGCGGCGACCAATACGTCAAGGCTGAGGACGTAACTACCACGAAACCGTCTGGCGACCAAGGCCAAGCCGTTTCCGGCGTCTTCACCATCTCCGTACCGAACCACCCGACTTGGGGCACAGCCTTCTACAACGATGCTCTGCAAGCTAAGGGTATCCTGCTGGCTGCTTCCAAGTGGCGCGTATTCTCCATCAAGACTTTGAGCGATGGCAAGCAATACTACAACCTGGGCGGCAACCAATGGATTCGTGCGGACTACGGTCGTTTGACTAAGTAAGCGCACCTGATCATTGAGCGTTAACCTGAATAGGTCTCTGGAACTTTTCTGGTTCTAGAGGCCTATTTTTTGCATATCTGAAAAGATATCCAGAGATTGCCGCTGATGCGGTACCATGACTCTATGTGCACCACGGATTTTTGAATGGGGGAGTAGGAATGAACAAGGGAAATTGGAAACGAATCGGACGAACGCTGGCTGCTGCACTGCTGGCTGGCAGTTTAACAGTTGGCGCGGTCAGTGCGATTGCACCGGCAGGTAGCTCACAACCGGTGGCCGCCGCGGTCGTCACCACGCATTATCCGCAAGGTGCCTTCAATTATGGGGATAATCACGCGTCAATTTACGTCGATCCAACTAATTTCACTGCCGAACAAGTAGCAACCGTTAATGAGGCTATTGCGAACGTGCAGACGATGCTCAACGGCATCTTTACAATCACTGTGACCAACACCAGGAATGCTGCCGATATGGTTATTGCTGGTAAGGACTTGAGCAATACTAAGACCGCTGCCGGTGAGCAAGTCGGCGGATCAACGACTATCAATTACAATCGGGTCGTCAACCATATTGCCCAGCATCCTAATGGCACCCAAATTGTTGTAGACGACAGTTACCGGTCCTATGCAACGTCAAAATATTTTACGCCTGAGTGGTCACCGCAATTGCCCAGCCAAGGTGATCCCCAGTACCAGTTCTTCTACAATTACTATCAGGGGTATTATGATAAGTGGCAAAAGAACACGCTGCTGATTGATACTGAACACGAAATTGGCCACGGCCTCAGTCTCGATCATTTGCCGGTTGCCGTGTACGGCTCTGCCATCATGAATCCTGCTGAAGCGTTGGATCACCAGGGTAATCCGCTCATAGATTTGGCGAAAGACCCGACATACATTCGCGCTGCGCAGGCCATTTACGGCGGCCAAGCCACCGCCCTTGGCGAAACGGACGTTAAGCAGCCAACGCAAGGCTACCATAGCAGTAATGCCGGCAGCTCGAATAATACCGGCAATAATGGAAATTCCGGGAACACTGGCAACAGCGGAAACGGTGGGAATTCCGGAAATACGGGAAACACAGGTAATACCGGCAACTCCGGCAACTCCGGCAACGGCACATCATTCCAGAAAAACACCGTTAAACCTGCCAGCGGCACTGTAAACGTCTATCAGGCATCTGGAGCGGAGGTATACAGCGACGCCGGCTTCACGAACGACACCGGTAGAAAATTACCGCAAAACTCGCAGTGGAAGGGATTTGGCATCGTTTTGGACGCAGCCGGCAACACCGTTGGCTTTAACGTCGGCGGTCAGCAATACGTCAAGTTCAGTGAGTCATCATTCGTATCCCCGCTGGGGCACACGAATGAAAGCCAAACCGTCTCCGGCGTCTTCAAGATCAATGTTCCCGGACACCCAACCTGGGGCACCGCGTTCTACAACGACGCCCTTCAAGTCAAAGGCATCCTCCGCGGCGGCTCCCGGTGGCGGGTATTTGCCCGCAAGACCTTGAGTGACGGCAAGCAGTACTACAACCTCGGCGGCAACCAATGGATCCGCTCCGATTACGGCTCATTCATCCAATAACTGCAATCAGCGGCTGGAACCGATATTGACGGTTTCGGCCGCTGATTTTTGCTTTGGTCAGAAAACTTCCTTCAACCGCCCGTAATGCGGTATCATGGCATTATACAAAGGAACGCAATTCGAATGGGGGACATACCGATGAAAATAAGGTATTGGGAACGCCTCGGCCGCACACTGGCGGCGGCTCTGTTGGCCAGCAGCCTGGCCGTGGGGGCGGTAGCGCTGGCGGCACCTGCGCAAACTGCGCAGCCCGTGGCTGCGGCTGCGACAGCGCAAACATATTATCCGCAAGAAGACTTCAACTACGGCAACAACAAGGCCGTGATTTATCTCGATACGACCGGGTTCACTGCCGATCAACTGGCCACCGTGAAACAGGGAATCACCAACGTGCAAAATATGCTCAACGGTATCTTCACCTTTACGCTGACGAATACCAAGAGCCAGGCCGATATCGTTATCGCCGGCAAGGATTACAGCGACACCTCCGATAACGGCGAACAGGTCGGCGGCGCGACCTTCATTAACTACAACCAGGTGATCAACCACATTGCCCAGCATCCTAACGGTACCCGCATCTTCCTGGACGACAGCTACAAGTCCTATGCCACCTCTCAATACATCGGCAAGCAGTGGTCGCCGCAGTTACCCGCCAAGACGGATCCTAATTATCAGACCATCTTCAACCAGTACCAAGCGTACTTTGATAAGTGGAATAAGAATACGCTGCTGCTGGCGACAGAGCATGAAATTGGTCACGGGATCGGCTTGGACCACACATCAACAGACACCTACGGCTACTCAATCATGAATCCCGAAGCCGCCCTGAACAAAGAGGGCGACCTGCTCATGGACGTCACCAAGGATGTCACATATATCCGAGCAGTGCAGGCCATCTATGGCGGTCAAGCAACGATCCTCGGCGACACCCAAGCCAAACAGCCCACGCAGGGGTATCACGGCGGCGACTCTGGTAACGTGAATCCCAGCCGTGATAATACGACAAAGCCGGGAACAGGTGTTGTTTACGTTAATATGGCGACGGGCGCTGATTTATACAGTGATGTGAATTTCAAAGCTGGTCACGGTAAGAAATTACCCTTCAGTTCAGCTTGGCAGTATTATGCCGTGGTGTACGATGCCAACGGCCAAATCGTCGGCTACAATCTTGGCGGTCAGCAATTCGTCAGCACCAGTGACGTGGCCACCACGAAACCTGTCAGTTCCGTCAAGGGCGTCTTCACCGTCCACTACAACGCCAATCCGAAGTGGGGGATTGCAATGTGGAACGGCCAGCTCAGGCCATTGAAAATTTTGCCGGCCGGCAGCCGCTGGCAAGTGGCTGGCGCCGCCTATCTCGGTGACGAGAACCTTTATTTCAACCTCGGCGGTGACCAATGGGTCGCAGCCACCAACGGCTACTTTGCCCGTAAGTAGATCATTAATAGTAGAAAAGAGGAGCAGCGCAAAAATTAAGCGCCGCTCCTTTTTTAGACAGAAAAAAAGCGATGTGCGTGAGCACACCGCCAACGATCAATTATGAGCGTCAGTACCGAATACCAATGTTCAGTATAACCGATGGGCTGTCAAAAGGGAAGATGTCCGCTCACAAAAAGTGACAAGAAATCGTTTTAAGTCTTAAAATGCCTATATTTCAGGAACCGTTGACGGTTTGTCACAAAACTGAAACACACTTTAGTTAACAGAACGGTGGGATTCAGGTATAATGACTTTGTACTGATTGAAAGCGTAGTGCACCGAACGAAAAGATTTCCAGCTTTTTGTTGTCCCTCTAGAGGGCATGTGCTACAATAACAATTGGTATCAAGATAAATTATGAGATCTTAGGAGGAATACCACATGAAGAAATTTTCAAAGGTTAAGTACTTCGGTGCTGTAGCCGCTGCCCTGTTGGCAGTTGCTCCGATCGCTGCACCAGTAGTTAGCCAAGTTGCTTCACCTGCAGTGGCACAAGCTGCTGCGGCTGACAACTATGCGGCTGCTTTGGATAATACATTCAACGCTACTGCAAATACAAATCCTGGCACAACAGCAGCATATTTGCCTTCTCTTAACAAGGCAGCAGCAGCAGCAACTGTTGCCGCCAAGGGAACTTTACTTGGCGATTTTGTTAAGGGCAGCATCTCTTCTGACTTACAAGACGCTAACGTACAGCTTAAGTATAGTGTTGTAGGGTATGAGACCTTAACTGCAGGTCAATTGATTACTCAATTGAACTACGGCTCAGCTACTTCATATACTATCAGCGTTTCAGTTGTTAATGTTCAGACTGGTGCGACATTAGCCACTAAGACTTTGACACTCACTCCGTCTGCAAATTCTGCCGTTACGGTAGCTGGTTCGACCGTTAAGATTGGTGACTCCACTGCATCAGTTAACGATCCTTCAGCCACTGCTGCCAGCATTTCTGTAATCGATAAGAATTCGCAAGCTATTACATTTAGTGCTAGTGACTTACAAGCCAATGGCTGGAATCTGTTCACAAATGCTATTGGTGGAGCTGAAACAAGCTTGCTTAACACCAAGTTTGTTTCCGGTTTGAAGCCTGCTAATTCCAATGCTACTAAGTGGGAAAATCCTGGTGTGTTCTATCAGGTAATTAACGTAAATAATCCTGCGGGGACTAAGTTCAATACAGTTAACTGGTATGATGTTGCTGCTAAGAACCCGAATGTTGTAGTTGCTCCGGCAACTCCTGCTGCCAATGGTGCTGTTACTTCTGTTAAGATTTATCGTCCTATCACAGTAACAACAGGCGACAATGATTCTCAACTTGCACCTGCGTTTGACTATAAGTATGCTGATAAGTCTGCTTCTCAAGCAGAACAGATCGTAACGTATACTAATGGTCAAACCATTGCTTTAAATGCTGACGATGCTAAGACGTTGACTTTCTATCCTGCAACTCAAGGTACTACGCCAGCTGCCATTGCAACTAAGTTGGCTACAGTAGTTGGTCATATTGTTGCTCGCCAAAATGCAACTGTCGATGCAGGCGGTAACAAAGCTGATCCAATCACCATTCCGGCCGATCAGTACAACTCATCTGCAGTTCGTGCAGCAATCGCTAGCCTTTATAAGGCAGGCACTTACAACATTCCTTTGACAGTTACGAACAACTCCGGTTACACGTCTACTGTCAATGTTCCTGTTACAATCGGCAATGTTGCGAATACTCCTGTAGCGGTATCGTTCACGCCGTACACTGAAATTACCAAGGGTTCTTCCTTTGATAAGTTTGCCGGTGTTCAATTCCAGCAATCAGCTGCCAACACTGCGATTATTCCGCAGTCTTCCGTAGTCGTTTCTGGTGATGTTGATACAACAACTCCAGGCACGTACACTTTGACTTACACCGTTAAGAATAGTCAAGGCAATACTGCTACGTTTACGCGTACAGTTGTTGTTAAGGACGGTGCTTTGACAGAGTCTAATGCTGACGGTGTTGTTTACATCAACAAGGCTGACGGTGCTAAGATTTACTCTGACCAAGCAACTACTAGCGCTACTGACAAGACTTTGGACAACACCACTGCTTGGAAGTTCCACTCTGTAGTTAAGGATTCCGCTGGTAAGATCGTTGCTTACAACTTAGGTGGTAAGCAATATGTCAAGGCTTCTGAAGTTTCAACTTCACCTGTTAAGGCACAAGCTGGTGTATTCACGGTTAACTATCCTGCTAACAGCAAGTGGTCAATCGCTGTTTACAACTCCGATCTGAAGGTTCAAAAGTTGATCCCTGCTAAGTCCACTTGGGCTACATTTGGCACTAAGACTTTGAAGGACGGTAAGTCCTACTATAATCTTGGTGGCAACCAATGGGTTCGCACTGATTATGGTTTCTGGAACGCTAAGTAGTTAGCTTAACCAGTTTTGAAACAGCCCTCCGGGGCTGTTTCTTTGTATATAAATGGAAGCGCTGCCATTATTGAAAGCTTGATTTTATACTAATTTCTGACAAAACGCCACAGGTAAGCCTACCTACCTACCTACCTACCTACCTACCTCCGTTCATACATATGTAGGCTTGCTTGAACGAACAATCACATGTAGGTGGGTGCAATCACATTCGAAAGGGATGTAGAATTTTTAGTTGCTGATCTGTAGACGTTGGAAGGCATGGTTTCACCGTAATGATGACGGCAAATGCCTAGGAATTGTTTCCAGCACTGAAGGGTGGATCTTAAAAAGACGTGCAACCTTCTTTGTTACAAGAGATTGCGGTATCATATTTTTATTAAGATTGTCGTTAATTTGGGGGATATAACTGTGACTAGGGGAAAATCATGGGTCAACTGGCGAGGCGGACTGCTTGTCCTTGCCGTCAGCATCATCACTTTTGTGTGGGCAATACTGCCGATTTGGCTCAACGGAATTCGCGGCGGCTACGATCCCAACTTTCATATGGGCCGCATCATGGCGCTGGCGGACGGTATCCGGGCTGGCCATTTTCCCAATCCAATCGGCTATCGCTATCTCCAAGGTATGGGGTATGGCGTCGGTTTTTTCTATGGTAATTTCTGGTTGTATCCGGCGGCTTTCTTTGTTGCCCAGGGCGCGGCCGTCGGGCAGGTGTATACGGTTCTGCTTTGTGTGCTGGTGGCGGGTGCGATGCTGTCCATCGGGTTGACGACGGTGATCATGACGAAGAATCTGGGCGCAGCAGCTGTCGCCATACCGGCATATGTGCTCAACTACTATAACGTGTCGGTGCTGTTTGGCCGGGCCGCGATCGGTGAGGCCATGGCGCTGATCTGGATGCCGCTGGTGGTGATCGGGGCATACGCCGTTTGGCAAGGCTGGCGCTATGATTGGTGGCTGCTGGGCGGCAGTATGGTGGCGCTGCTGGTGAGCCATCTGTTGTCATTCGTGATTGCGGTGATTTTTCTGCTGCTTCTGCTGCTGGTTTCGCTGCCAAGGATGGTGAAGAGGCCGCGAATGGTCTGGCATTGGCTACTCGCCGGCATTTTCGGTGCCGGGCTGGGGGCTGCGTTTCTGTTGCCGCTGGTTGAGCAGTTTATGGTGCAGACTTACAAAAATACAGCTCTCGACAGTGCTGGCCGGCCCTTGATTTTGGGCTCGCCCATTAATATTGTTTCGGCCATCACACCCTGGATTGCGCAGGTGCAGGGAGCGACTGGATCGTTTCTGCTCTTGGCGGGTGCTGCGGCAGTGATTTCGGCCATCGTCGGCTGGCCGAGTCGTCCGAGTGGGTTTATTTGGACCTTGATCATTGTGGCGGTACCCATTGGCTTACTGGTTTACAGTCCAGCGTTTGTGGCGGCTATTTATCACGTGAGCCCAGGGATTGCTGTATTTCAGGCCAGTTGGCGCTTTAATACGGTGCTGATTCCTCTCCTGACGGTGATCATTGCGGACTGGACGGCCCGCGTCGGCCAACGCTGGCTGCCGCTGGGGCTGATTGTTTTGAATTTGCTGGTGTATTATCCGGCTTTTCAAAACACCCTGTATTTCGTCCACACCAGGACCGCGAGCGCACGGTGGGTGGCGTATTCCATCAGCATGGGGGAATACTTGCCGGCCGCGTTCAGCAAGCATTATGCGCCGTGGACGACGCCAGCCGATATCCTGCAAGAAGAGCCGGGCATCACGCTGACCAGGGTGGATGCTGACCATATGATAGTGATCGCTGATCAGGCTTGGTCCGGCCGGGAAGTCACTGTGCCGAAGATTTATTACGCGGGGTATCACTATGCTGTTGACCAGAATGGGAGTCACCGGAGTGCCGGTGTGGTGCGGAAGGGTGAAAAGGGATTAGGCATTGCGCGATTGCCGGCCTACTCGGGGACGGCAACGGTGGTGATCACATATCGCTCGACAGCAGCGGCTAAGGCTGGTTTCTTGGTCAGCGGGCTGACGGCGGTAATTGGCGGTGCCGTGCCTTTATTATTGGTATATCATAAGCACAGACGGCGATGAGCAGCTGATCAGGGCAGTGGATTGTTTCTCGATTGACGCTGGATTGAGAGTGATGGCTAACGCAAAGAGGCTTCTGACGACTGGTGCTGCAAAGTCGTCAGAAGCCTCTTTGATCAACGGAGTTCCGGGGTAACGACCTGCTAATTGCCGCAGACGCGCAGCAGTTGATACCCCACGATGGATTTAACTTGGCGGCATATCTATTTCAGCCGCCGTGCCCGCCGAATCAAACGGTTGTTGGCGGCGCGGGTTTCTTGAATCATGGCTGGCGTCGGTTTCATCGTGCCCATTTCCAGGCAGCCATTGAGGTACTGATAACCAAAGTTCAGCAGTCGGCGAGCAACCTGTTGGCGGGTGATTTCGCCGCGGTTCAAGGCCTGGGTTGTGGGACACTGGGACTTAGCGTGCCGGAACCAGGCGCCAGTGGGTTGCTCCGAGATGGCCATGTCTTCTTCAATCTGGCGCAGGGCAGCGAGCTGCTGCTGGGCGGATTCGATGGCATCGGCCATGGCTTGCTGAATCTGCTGGCTGCGAATGGGCAGTTGGATAGACAGGGCATTGTGGAACTGGACCGTCAATTGGCGTGGTTGGTAAACCAACTCGTCGACATGGTGCAGCGCCAGCCAGTGCGTGGGTTTTTGATTGCTGCCGCTCAGTGGGAATAAAACCCGGTTGCCAAACGGCAGCGGCAGCAGGTGGTGGTTGTTGAACTGGGCCGCCCAGGTGATGCGTGCGGTGATCATGCTGAGCGCTGTATCACTATTGAAATAGTCGTGCAGCAGCTCTGTTGTTGTGCGTGCTGCTAACAGCAAGCCGCGTTCCTGAGTGATTACGATGGTGTTGCACGGTGTCTCGGTTTTTTTTGAGACATCGATCAAAGCACATGTATCATACCGGCCAATTTCCGGTTCGGTGACCACCATTCCGCGCGCAAGGGCGTAGTGTACGAGTTGGTCGACTGTCGGGGCCTGCTCATTGAAGGCAGACGAGGTTGGTTCAATCAATCTGGTGATCACTCCTAATATGGGTTGAGTCCTTGTAATTTAATTCACTATCAAGGGCATAAAAGTAGAATAAAGGATAGAACTGGTGTTGTCAATACTTTTTTGAATACATGTTCGGAAATCTCAGAAAAAAACGAACTTTTAAGATAAACTGTGTTTGGCTCAAAAAATTGCCGAGGCACCATCCACTATCAGTTACGTAATTTACAGACATCAGTCTGAATAGGGTCCCTTCTATTCTATTTGAACTGATCTTGTTAAAATCGGGACCTTTTCTACCGGATAGAAAATGGGGATTGAGGTAACAAAAACGAACAATTTTCAAGAATAACCGGATTAGTGGACGTAAGGAACGACAACCACGTGTCAGGCTCCGATTTTTCTTGGCAGGTTTGCCAGACTGTTTTCTATCCCTCACAGCGGCTGTCCCAAGGTCTTGCATAGGGCAATCGCTGTCGGAAGAAGTGTTCTTTTCCGCAGCCTTTTAAGCTGGGAGCTTTAAAATCAGCCTGTTAACTATCGAACATGACGACCTGGGGAGGTCATGGAAATGCCCGCAGTCACGTCCAATTAGCGTGGCTGGGGGCTTTTTCTGAACAGAAATAAACGCAAGACACGCCTGCGTGAATTGACGAATTCAGATACATGTGTCTGCTTATGGCGGTTTCTGAGTTGAGGCAGAAAGGTTGTGTTGGTTGGGGGACATGTAGAGATGTCGATATGGGGACATGTCTCCCATAGAGCCGCCCAATGATTTCCTGCTGGCGGGCCCTTTTCTGCGACTGGCGGAAACGGTATCATAGGCATAACACATATCGTCGTCAGGAGGGCTATTTTTGAAATTCACAGTACACGATCAGTTCTACATTGATGGGAAACCGACCAAGCTGATTTCCGGGGCGATCCATTATTTCCGTATCACACCCGGCAAGTGGCGGCAGAGTCTGCACAACTTACGGGCCATGGGCGGGAATGCGGTGGAGACTTATATTCCCTGGAATCTGCATGAGCCCGAGCCGGGGGTGTTCAATTTTTCTGGCATCGCTGATCTGCCGCAGTTTATTGAACTGGCCGCGGCGGAGGGGCTGCATGTGATCTTGCGGCCGGGACCGTATATTTGTGCTGAGTGGGAATTCGGCGGGTATCCGTATTGGCTGCTGAATCGGACCAAGCGGGTGCGCAGCCGGGACCCGCAGTACATGCAGGCGGTGGCGGATTACTTTGCGGTTTTGCTGCCGAAGCTGGCCCCGTATCAGTCTACCCAGGGCGGGCCAGTGATCATGATGCAAGTGGAGAATGAGTATGGGTCGTACGGCAATGATAAGGCGTATCTGGCGGCACACGCGGCATTGATGCGCCGGTACGGGATCGACGTGCCGTTGTTTACCGCGGACGGCGGCTGGCTGCCGATGATTGCCTCCGGGAATTTGGTGGCGGACGGGTTGATCCCGATGCTCACGTTCGGGTCCAATGCCCGGGAGAGTTTCGGGGAATTGACCAAGTATATGCAGTCTGCCTACCCGGAGGTGTCCTATCCCAAGATGTCAATGGAATTTTGGGACGGCTGGTTCAATAACTGGGGGAAACCGGCGGTGCAGCGCTCGCCGGTGGAGACCGCTCGGGAAGTCTGGGCCGTGTTGGCGGAGGGCAGTATTAATTTGTACATGTTCAGCGGCGGGACGAATTTCGGCTTTATGAATGGCGCGAATTTCAGCGATCAAGACGGCTACAAGCCGCAGGTGACGGCGTATGACTATGACGGACCGCTGACGGAGGACGGTAACCCGACGGCGAAGTTTTCTGCCATCCGGGATTTGATCGCTGACATGGGGCTGGCCGGTGATTTGCCGGCGCCGATGATTTCGCACCCTGTAGCGTATGCACCGGTGACCGCGGATCAGCGGGTGTCGCTTTTTAATACATTAGCGACGCTGGCCCCGACGCCGGTGGTGAGCGACCGAACGCTGACGATGGAAGAATTGGGGCAGGGGTATGGCTATGTGCTGTATGAGAGCGTTGACCCGATTCGCGGGGGCGAGAGCCGACTGAATATTGAAGACAGTACCGACCGGATTCAGGTTTTCTGTGATCATCAGCTGGTGGCGACGCGGGAGTATCAGCCGACGTCGTGGCACACCGCGCTCACGGTACCGGAATCTGACGCGCACCTGCAGCTGCTGGCCGAGAATCAGGGGCGGATCAACTACGGTCCGGCGATGATCTCGCCCATGCAGCACCGGGGTATTCGCGGCGGCGTGCGGCAGGACGGGGCGTATATTGCCAACTGGCGGCATTACTCGCTGCCGTTGCAGCATCCAGACGGCATTGATTTCTCCCAAGACTGGGCGCCGGGGCAGCCGGCTTTCTATCACTTCCAGTTTCGGATTGATGGGGAACCCCAGGATACGTTTATTGATGTGGCGGGGATGGGGAAGGGCGTGATCTTCGTGAATGGGTTCAATATCGGCCGGTTCTGGGAGATTGGGCCCGATCTGACGATGTATGTGCCGTTTGATTTGTTGCGGCGGGGGATGAATGAGGTTGTGGTGTTTGAGACGGAGGGGCGTGATGTTGGGGTGCTGAGGTTTCGGGATCGGGCGGTGAAGATAACAGAGGGCTCTGGAGAGAATGAGTAAGACGATATGAGTTGAGCTTGAGCGCGTTTCTGATGAGTGACATAGGCTTCTGCTGATCCTAAAAATTGGGAATCAGTGAAAGCCTTTTTTGATGGCTATGCTCGGAGATTCAGCATACTGTTGGGGGATAGGCATCTAAATGTAGGACTTCAATACAGTGCAACAGCAGCGATGACGGCGGTTGAAGCGACGGTTACAGACTATTGCATATTCGCAACATAAGTGGTCTTTCTCGTTGACCTTTTTGTTCATTCCAGGGTAAAATGAATTTGTTAATAATTGAACATTAGTTTTCGGGGGAGGACTCAATCATGGGAGAAAAGGGATCCAAGCAAGAATGGATCGCGTATTTTGCTGCGATTAATGGGCGTGCACCAACAGAGGCGGAGATCACCGCGGCGCGGGATATTTATGATGACGAAGATGCGGATACTCTAGGTAATGCACCAAATTCAAGAGCTATGAGGGAGACTACGGAGCAGCCGATGGCGTCAGTGGCTACCGCTCAGACAGACGCAACTCTTTCGGGGGCTGATTCTGAGTCGACAGATGGGGCTGATTCTGCGGAAAAAGGTGCTGGTCAGACTTTTGCTAATAGTGCACAAGCCAGACCGGTTGATGATGTGAAGCATTTCTTCACCCAAAAACAGTGGCGGGATAAAACTGCTTGGCAAGCGCTGGTGCGGCCGACGGAGAAGCTACCGACTACCATGGCTGTGATCAATATTCTGTTGGGTGGACTATGGCTGATTGTGACTGCGAATTTATCGAGTCTAATGGGGAACATTCGCCAATTGGCGGCCCAATTCGGTTTAATGTTACAAGGCGGCGGTCGATCAAGTACAGCGAATAATCAGGAAATCCAAAAGATGATGGCCGCGGTAAATAATCCGGTAACCGTGGCCCGAATCGTCACTGTTTTGCTGGCTCTGGTAATGGTGGGAGTGGGCGTAAACTATCTGTACCAGATCGTTAAAGTGAAAAAGCCGCTTTATTGGCTTGTGGGTTCAGATGCCGTGACGGCCATCGCCGGGATCGGCGGTTACCTCGCTTTGCAAAGTGCCTTGAATACGGTGGTTGTCTCCCAACAGAACTACACGTTGAATAATGTGTTGGACATGGCTAATGCGATGATGACCGGGGTCGGACAGACGCTGACCAATTCGTCTGGCGGCCTTTTGGGGGCCGTTACGTCCAATTCGAACTTCGTTGCATTTGTCCAACGGTATGGGACGTATTTAGGCGGTATCATTGGTTCTTTGCATTCTGTTTTGACCCTGTCGATGATCTTGGGCTTAGTTGGCGGTGTGTTGGCCGTTACGGGCATTTACCTATCTTTGAAAAAGAAATGGGGGACGCCCAATGGCCAATGAGTACTCAAAATGGGCGACTGAGTTTGCGGAGAAAAACGGGCGACAGCCGACTTTTGATGAATACTTAGCATATAAGAAGGCGCAATCGCCGGAGCCATCCGATGATTTTCGGCAACCCGCTGCACCTGCTCAATGGGTTAAGGACTTTGTGGTGAAAAATGACCGACAGCCGACGTTTGCGGAGTATCGAGCACATCAGAGTGGTGGTGCCGAAGATTCACCGAAGAATGCGCCAATGCCCACGAGGGATGACTCGCCACCTGGGCAGGAGCCAGCCGCAGAAAACAATGAGGGTCCATCAAACGATGAGGATACGGCAGCCTCACCTAAACAGTCATCAGTGACGGCTCCGAAGCCGGCGACTGAGAAGACGGCGCAAACTGCCAAACATCGTGGTTGGCGGGCACCTTTATTTATTGCACTCCTGCTGATGTTTGTCACTGCCGGGAGTGTGGTTAGCTATGGCTGGTTTACCCAACGGGATAAGGCAAAATTAGAGAGGCAGTACACGGCTGCAGTGCGTGATAAAGATGCAGTGGCGCTCCTGCAACTTTTTCCATCGGAACAAACACAGTCACTCTTTGCCAAAGACGGCGCCAAGCAGATCATTGCAGCAAAGATTCCGTTCAAGCAAATCGCGGCCAAGAAAGCAAAGGGACTCACCGTGCAGTCGAGACCGTATTGGCTTTTCTTCAAAAATTATTACCTATCCACCCAACTCACGGCACTCACTATCCCGAAGCCATATAAAGACGGAAAAATCGCTTATCGTAAGAAGCCGTTGAAGGAGAAACAGATTAGCGATAATCCGCTGTTCTGGGGTAAGTACGCCTTCGTGGTGACGCCGAAAGCGACGAAGAATGAGACTGCGCCGGAGCCTGTGACAGTGACGCTGATGGGTGGTGAGAAGAAGACGGTTGCGTTAAGTGGAAGCGGCACGACCGCAACTGCCCAATCGGTGGATCCAAACAAGTGGCAAAATGGCGTACCAAAGGATTTGCAGCGGATTTATTTCCGGAAGGTAAGCAATGGCTCCTTGGATATTGATAACTTTACCCTAACTGCTGCTGGTAACGACCATGCTTTTTACATTACTGGTGGTCCTGGTGATGGGACCCAATTGGAACGGATTGCTTATCGAACGCTTGCCAAGAATCTGTATATTGTTCGCGGTCAGACACCGCTGGATGCCTATCAGGGGACTTTTTATGTCAAGGTGAGGTATGAAAATGGTGCTCACGGTCAGCGGCTGGCTGTTTACAAATCTGATGGGTTTGCGAAAGGTGTCGATGAGTTGGCTGAAGCAGAAAAATCAACGGAAATGGATTGGTTTGACGCGCAGACGATTGTGGCGCCGAAAGGGCGGACTTTAAAAATTGGGTCTGGCAGTTTCTTGAAGCTGAACGCTGATTTCACTTATGTTGAAGAAGCAGTGCAGGATAAACCGTGGGCGGCAATGGTTGGTGGCGGTCGGTGGTATCTGGAAGGAAATGAAATCAGAGGGTACCGACAGCATATGGTAGTGGCATTCTTTTCAACGGAGGATTTCCTTCAGGCTGACCGGCCTTTTACCGATCCAATTCAGAAAAGCTCCGATGACAGGCTGACAGGTCAGGATGCATATGCGTTTGTTATTTCGAAACGCTCGGACGGGACGTTTGAGTACCGGCTAGATGATCGGACTGGTCGCGTGTATCCAATCACGTATGGGGAGCATGAATTCTCGGATGAGCAGAAAACGTATGAAAAATGGTTGAACAACTCAATGGCGCATGTTAGCGGTAATTAAGCGGAAGGGGAGTTAACTCATGGCTGGTAATCAAGAATTTTGCCCACGGTGCGGAACAGCGGTGACGAGTGCAGACGATTTTTGCCCTAATTGCGGATATGATTTAACCGCATATCGGCAGCGCGTGCATAATCAGCAAGAGCAAAGCGTGGCAGGTAATCGCTCTGAGTCGCCACCTGTTCAAGCGACTGCTCAGAAGACTGGGATGGATAAAAAGTCATTTTCTAGGAAGAAAAAGATAGGTTTGTTGCTGACGGCTGGTGTTTTGATTCTGTTAGTGGCTGGATACAGCATTGGCAAACAGTACTTCAGCCGTGAAAATCAACTGGAGCGGGCAACTGCATCCTTTGTTAAAGGCGATGCCCAGACGGCAGTCAACTATTTAACTACGGATGATACAAAATTGTCGCTGAGCGACGAGGCAGTCGCGCCACTTTTGAAGATGTATCGCAAAACACCGGCAACAGTCGCCGCCATGAAGCAGTCAGCGCAAAAGCAAGTTGATCCCGACCGGAGCGTGAACGATTTTGCGTTCGTGCGCAGCGGTCAGCGGCTGTTGATTTTCCCAGCATATCGGTTCAAGTTCAAGGCGGTTTATCCGACACTGACCACCAATCTTTCTTCCACTAAGGTAATGATCGATGGTGGGCGGTCTGGCAGTGCCGGTGGTAGCGGTAAAATGAAGGCCCAGAAAGTTGGTCCATTAGTGCCAGGCCGGTATACAATCACGACCATGGCAACTGCAGGTGGCAAGAAGGTCAAAAGTGTGTCGATCCACGATCTCACTTATAGTAACGCCGACTTGGACCTGACTTTCAAAGTGGTCAGTTTTACTGCGGCCGGGTATCCTGGCTCGGAAGTACTGATCAATGGCGAAAGGATGGGTGAAATTGGCAAAAACGGTACCTTGGCAATCAAAGAGTACCCGCTCACCGAGAAAACGGCCAAGATGACACAAGTTTTTTCCGCCAATGGCAAGAAACTGACGTCGCGGACGGTGGACATTAGTGATGCTGATGGTAAACGTGTTAAGGTCGGGTATCCTGGAGTCATTAGCCATGATGATGCGGCGGATTTGCTCCGGCGTGCTTTTGAGAATGTTCGCGAGATGGCCCGCTTTGAGACGGTGTTACCCGGGCAACAAGAGATGACCAATTTGTTCTTTGAGGGCGGGAACAAAAACAAGGATTATAAGCAGCTGTATCTGACAATGAGTGACTACCGCAAATCTAAAGATATTGCTTCGTGGGAGTGTCGGGCGCGGCTGAAGCATGTTTATCCGTTGGAGGAGGGGCAGGCTTCGGTGGAATTTGAAGTATTTTGGATTTTTGAGAATGGAAGTAGCAGTGATAATCGGTATCATGTGCAGACATTCCAGTATGAGGGACAGATTGACCGGGATCCAGATGCGAAGGGTAACGATAGTCGGTATGTGAACGCTCTTCCGATCTTAAGGGCTTTGCTTCCACTAAAAAGTTGGCGGATCGGCATACGGCGAATGGGTTGGATTTTTAGCTTGCATGGGTTAGCGTACAATGTAAATTATGTCAGTTGAAGTGAGAGCCCATTTGCCGATATAATCTGCGACAACCGAGCATGTGGCATTTTTTGGCTTTATTCATATTATGAAATTTAATTTTCTGAAAACCAGCATGTATCCGACCTACTTGTTGGTAGAATAGGGTTGAAATTCAGGGGGGCTTGAAATAATGAATAAACAACAAAAGCAACAGCAGCAATCTGGAGAGAAAACAGCTGCCCGACCAGCTAAGATTGTCACTCCAAAGATGAAGACGGGAACACAATCGGCGGCACTACAAGGTAAACCGACCAAGGAACCGACGAAAAAGACAGGCACAAAGAATGACAACACAGAAATAAGCCATCCCTCCGGCGATTCCGTCAGGGGGCAGAGTAAAAGTGGAACAACCCAAAAATCTTCAGGTGACTCAATTGTCCGATGGATACAGGCAATTACCGCCATTGGCATGCTGCTGCTCGCGGCCGCATCCTGCCAGACTGCTTCAGCATCACTTAAAGTAGCAGATAAATCAGAAAAGATTGCTGACCAGTCGCGTGATTTAGCAGATATTAATACTCCCTTAACATACACTGCCAAAGTGCTTGCGCGCACAAAACAACCTGTAACTGTCAGTGTTAGCAATACGAGCAAACAAGTCAGTTTGTCAATACCCGTAAAGATTACAAGTAAGGTGGAAACAGGTCAGGCGAAACATGTGTACGCCGCTGTCCGATCTGTCGATGCAAATGACAACACGAAACCTATTGATGAGCGATTCTCTTTCGTAAATTTGGAGGGAAAATCCACGAAAAACCTCGATCTAAATGTATCTGCTGAACCTGATAAGATTAAAAAGACACCGATTCAGGCCTACGTTATTTATCTCGATATGAACAACAATATTGTTTTCGATTACTATGTAATTTTCCCAACATATATCGATGGTGGGCATGCGGGTGCTATTATTGACGGTAAAGATGACAAACTGCCGTCACAGGTTACACCAATTAAGTATCGATATGTATATTTTACAAACTATGATTTGGTATCACGCAGTAGTTATGATGATGAAGTTAAAAGATACTTGCCTGTTTTTTCAAATACTCCATCGTACAGCACTGTTAAATCTCAAAGCCAGGAAATTATTGGCTTCCTAAATCATTCCTTGTTAGTGAATAGTAAATAGCTCAAACCATAAATGCTCAATCGTTCTTGTTTAACTTTCAAAGTCTGTCGTGTTGGCATTTCTAAGTCCATGGAATTGGTGAAAGTCTTCTCCTGCGATGGATATTGCGGCTGTCGAGAAAAGGATGGAGATGCGGACCGCATTTTGAAAAATGGACTCATAAAAGATAATGACGACGTTACGGACAGTCCGGAGATTTGGCTCACCAGCGGTGATTCGACGCTCTACCTATCTCCATCGCTCATCGACAAGGAAAACCGGATCAAATCGGCGATGACTGACACGATGAGTACGATAAAAGTCACGGTGAATAAGGTGTTTGACCTGACCAAGATTAAGGAGGGCATTAAGCTGAGTCGAGGGACGATTGTTGATGTGACAACGACTAAAGACGCGCCGACGGTATTGACGATTACGACCAAAGAGGCAATTGATCTGAAGACACCGCTGACGATCACGCTCCCCGGTTACGGCGATGCGACGGCAAGTATCGGTGCAATCGTTCGGACAGATGCGTTTGATCAGACGTTTGCTTATACTAATCCAACTCTAAAATAAGCAGATTATTTCCATGTATTTTGGTAAAATATTGTTATGCCTACACAATATCGATGCACCTCAACCTAGATTGCAGAGTTAGAACACGCTTTTAAAACAGAACGGAATGCTGGTGCTTGCCGGCGCATTCAAGTGGCCTAGGGTTTGTCCGTTAAGATGGTCACTGCGGCCACTCAAAAAGGTCATGCGACCATCTCCCGGCTTACTCAGAAGTATTTCACTGAGGGCTTGGACGGGCTGGTTAAGACCGGGCATTCGAGCAACCGTTACTATATGACTTACGACGAAGCTGAGGAATTTCTGGCTCCCTACCGCGAAGCAGCCGACAAAGGCCTGCTCGTCACGGCGCAAGAAATGCATCGGGCTTACAATAAACGAATTGGCCACAAGGCCACGCTGAGCGGGTTTTATTTCCTGCTTCAGCGCCATCACTGGTGCAAAATCATGCCCTGGCCCCATCATCCTAAACAAGCAGACGCCAAAACCAAAGAGGCGTCAAAAAATTAACTCCGAAATCGACCGGCTACTAAAGCGCTTCCTTAGCGGGCACAGCACCCGCAAGCCTTTAGTGATGTTTCAAGACGAAGCCGGATTTGGTCGCATCAATAAGCCTCGGCACTGTTGGATATCCGGTAAACGCCCTCGGGTGCCTGCTCATCACATCCGGCAATGCGTTATGCCTATCGGGCCGTGTCGCCAGATACCGGCGATCATTTCTTCTTGGTCTTACCGTATTGCAAAACCGACTGTATGAATATTTTCCTCAAAGAGTTGGCCGCCGCCTATCCAGATAACGACATCATTTTGATCTGCGATAACGCCGTTTGGCATAAATCAAAGGGACTTGAGGTCCCCGACAACATCACCATCCTTCATATCCCACCATACACCCCAGAAATGAACCCAATTGAACAGATTTGGGCGGAACTCCGTAAGCGCGGATTTACCAATTGTGTCTTTCAAACACTGGAGAAAGTCGTGGATAGGCTTTGTGACATAATCAATACGTTGACACTAACCGACGTTAAATCCATTACACATCGTGATTGGTTGATACGTCCTAGTTTAGAGTTGGAATAGTATAAACCCGTGGTCTGCTGGAAAATTGGTTGATCTTCAGTTATTTCCCCGCTCACAGACGTACTTTGAGCATCACCAAGAAGAATTAATGAATAGGTATGTTGCCAAAAAGAAGCCAGTGGAGTGGTACCGGACCATCGACAAGTCGAAGCGGCGCTTACTTCGCCAGCCTAAACTGCTGCTCAGAGATTTGGCCGACCGGCCCGAACCGATTCTAGACACGGGGCATCTATACCCGCATCAAAACCCATACTGGATAACCTCCACCATTTGGGACTTGGAGGTGCTCGGTGGAATTTTGATTTCAGACTTTGCCAGCCAATGGATGCGAGAGAACAGCGTCACCATGCGGGGCGGTGTCATTCGAAATCAAGCGCAGTATCTGAGAAAGCAGAAATTTCCGGAATACGATTCAATCAGTGAACGAAATCATGAGAGCTTGAAGCGTGCATTCAATAACTGGAACGTTGCACTGGCTACTTCAATTTGCAAGGAGCTGTATGCCATGCGAGTGGGATCTTGATTCTGGGCAGTTATTACATTTTTTGGACAGAAATTCGCCGCTTCTGTTACACGCGCTTGGTATTCTCTAAGGTGAAAGCAAGAGTGAGTGTCGCGGAAGGGTGACGAAGCATGCAAACGCAGATTGTTCAGATTTCTGATACCCATCTCACAGCATTGGGCTCCAAACCGGTGCACCATCAACAGATTTGGCCGGAGGAAAAACTGCGGATGGTGTTCGACGATATTGCCCAGACCCGGGTGCGGCCGGACTTGATTGTGCTGTCTGGGGATCTGATCCATGAGGGCGGGGTAGACGACTATGCCCACCTGCGGCAGCTATTGGCGGCTGAGCAGCAGCTGCTGGGCGCGCCGATCCGCGTCATCCTGGGCAATCATGATCGGACTGCGGCGTTTTATCGCGGGTTCTTGGATATTTTCGCACAGAAACGGCCCTATGATCAGCATGTGATCCTGAACGATTGGGATATCTATTTGTTGGATACGAAATGCGGGGACATTGAGCCGGGGTATTTGACTGAGGCTCAATTGGCGTGGCTGCAAGCCGAGCTGGCTCATGCCACACACCCCGGCATTATTTTCATGCACCACCCGCTGGCCGGCCCGGCGCTGCAGCACATGCGCTACAGTGTGCTGCAAAACGGGGAAGATCTGCTGCGGGTGATTGATCACAGCAGTATCCGTGCAATATTTTCGGGCCACACCCATTTTGCCAGCAGCAGCGTGATCAACGGGATGCTCAACGTCGTGGCGGACTCGACCGCCTACCACATCGATTGTACGAATCACCACGTGCACCGGATCTATGATGGGACGACGTATAACATAATTACGCTGAACGGGACCAGTGTTGGCGTTGAGCAGAGGCCGCTTTATCTCGGAAAGGAAGTGATCAATACGATCCAGGTACCCAATACAGATTTTGTTGATCCACAGATTTTGTTTGCGGCAATGGCGGAGCAAGAGGAACGGCGGGAGACTGTTAAGTGACTCTGTTCTGTTAGATACTGCTAAAAAAGCGATGCGGCTGGGTTTTTCCCGGCGGCATCGCTTTGTTTTATTTCTGCTTGCGGTGGCGGGCATCCGACCGGACAGCGTTCAGCGCACCTGGGTGAATGCGCCCGGTTGACCGGAAATCATGCAGGGCATCGTCCATGGCCGCATAGCTCACCTGCGTCCCGTGAGCATCCGCGACATAGTCGGCGGCGTACTGGGGATCAATGCCGAGGTGTCCCGCGGCCGCAATAGCGTCCATGTTCGCGCCCATAAAGATAAATTGCCAGTCAAAACGCTGCTGCTGCCGAGTAACCATTTGGCGAATTTCACTAGCCTGGTAATGGATGCTGCTGTTTTCAAAACCATCAGTGATAATCGTAATCAACACCTGGTCCGCCCGCTGATCCGGCGCCGCAAATTTTTGCCGGTTGCCGATGCGGTGGATGGTGATCCCCATGGCGTCATAGAGCGCCGTCGAGCCGCGGACGGTATAATCCTGCGCGGTGAGCGGCTTGATGGTGCGGATATCCCGGTGGTCGTGGAGCACTTCATATTTGTCGTCAAATAAAATGGTCGTGACGTAACACTCGCCGGGCAGCTTCTGCTGTTTGGCCAGCATGCCGTTGAAGCCGCCGATGGTGTCCGACTCCAGACCAGCCATTGAACCGCTGCGGTCCATAATGAATACGAGCTCAGTGTGTTTGCTTGTCATTTCTCTCTGCCTCCCAAGTCTTGATGAGTCCAGTATGCGACTTGGAAAGGCGGAAAAGGTCGCCTGGCAAGCGACAAATGGATCAGCTGCCGAGCAGCGGCAAATCATACGAGAACAGCACTTCGTTGATGCGGTAGATGTTGTAACTCTTGCTGCCGATGAAATACATGATGATGACGTCGAGCTTCTGGCTGGTGGACAGGGTGTATCCAGCCCGCTGCAGAAGATCATTGGCCTCGGTCAGCGAGAGCTGCAACGCGATGGCGAAGGCAATGGCCGTCCGCTTGCTGGGGACGTAATCGGGGTTGGAACGGATCTTAGAAAAGAGTCGGCGGTCGATATTGGCCCTTTTGTAGACTTCGGGATCAGTCAGGTGCCGCGCGTCGATGAAGTGAAACAGCGCGGTCGCGAAGGAGTCGTCGAGGGTGTTGACCAGCTGGTCCAGCGGCTCCTGGGACAACGGCGTCTGGGCGGGGTAAGCTGCTAACTCGTGGTCAGGTCGAGCACGCCGCCGCGTGTCCGGTTGCGCGTTGACATAGTGCTGGTCAATGTAACTGGCGATGGGGCCGAGCAGATCTTGGCTGACGACGAAGGATGCCTGGTCGAAGATAGTCAGGTACACGTCCAGTTCGTGATCAGTCAAGAAATCCGTGATGGCTGACGTGGCGACGGCGAGTGCTTGCTCTTTGGGGTAGCCGTAAATACCGCTGGAAATGAGCGGAAAGGCGATGCTGAGGCAGTGTTTAGCCACGGCCAGGCGGAGGGATTCTGTGTAGGCGGAGCGCAACAGCCGGCGACTTTGGTCAGGGTTGGCTTGGCGGTAGATTGGTCCGACGGCATGGATGACGTACTTGGCGGGCAGACTGAAGCCAGGCGTAATGGCCGCGTGGCCGGTTTCGACCGGGGCCACTTTGTTGGCAGCCGCTTGGAGCTGGTCTGCACCTGCCGCTCGGAAGATGGCACCGGAAACCCCGCCGCCCATGGCGAGGCGGGGATTGGCGGCATTGACGATGGCGTCGACGGGTATTTTGGTAATATCTTGACGGATGAGGGTGAGGGGCATTGGAAAGATCCTTTCGTTGCTTCAGTTTTCAATAAGCACATTTATTTCCTGGAGAACATGGATAGTGTAACATCAATGGTAGGAAAGAGAAGCGGCGGTGGGTTAAAATGAAGGTGTACACCGTGTATCACGGGACGCAATACGGCAGTTCGGCTAAGAAGTTGCTGGACATGGGAAAAGCAGCAATTGAATTTCATCCAAATCCAGCAAGAAAAATACCCGGAAATCTAGGTTATGGGTTTTACACGTTTTTACACGATGGCGAGATGGCAGAAGCATTTGCCAGTAAGTTTGGAGACAAGCCAATTGTCTTTGAACTGTCTGTAGTTCTTCCACCAGAACATACACTGTCTTTTGATATTTCGGAAGAGGATCGTCAAGATTATCAGAAATGGCTTCAACTTCCAAATGTGAGACGAGAGGTAGAGCGCCAAAAGAGGAAGTACCGAAACGCATCCCGACAAAAATCTTTGGATGGCGCATTGGTTGAGGCGTTTTGTCAGATGCTCAAGGATACGCGGAGTGCTGATGTCTATGCGGTAAGGTCAACAACGACTACAGCAGTTGGCATTGACATTCCAGGATCTGCGATACCTAATGGCGTGGAAGTCTTGATTAAAGATGCTTCCATTATCATTGACGAACATTTTCGAGTTTACCATTCATCAGATTCAGCGAGATAATAGATATTCAGTACGGAGGTGAGCACTGTGGTAAAGTACAAGAAGGATTTTGACTCACTACTTGGAGAAATGAACGACTATTGGGGCGAACACGATCTCGGTAAGTTTATTGATAATCTTCTGCAGTCGGCCGATATGCCTTCGCAAGAAGAAGTGGAAGTTCAGGTGTCCCTTGAGTCTAATCAGGATCAGGCTGCTAAGCAACATCAAGTACAAACGGCTGACCAGCACCAACCAGCGTCTTTCGATGGTGATTCATTAACAGAAGCAGCGTGAGGTGAACAAAGTGGCAAAAAACAGTATTCCGGTGATTCGATTGACAGGGTACCGGGTAACAGATATCCAGTACAAGCACTATCTGGACAAAGGTGATTTTGATGCCGTATTTGATGAAACAAAATCACCGAGCATCAAAATGAAACCAACCATTTCGGTAGATGGTGCCACGGGTCAGATGAGAATGACTGCACACATTGTGACGAAACAGCTCCGTCAAATCGGCGATATTACGATTGTGGGGTTCTTCAAATTCCGTGATGATGTTAACGAGGACTCTGACAAGTATCGATACCTAAGCGTCAATGGTGGAGCAATGGTGTACCCTTATTTACGGGCGACGGTGTCAATGCTGACAGCTCTGGACAACCCTGATACAGTCCTATTGCCGACGTTGAATTTTGACGACACGTACAAGCGCTTTGCGAGTGAGGATAACCTGCAGGAAGATGGCCAAAGTGACCAACATGACACTGACGAATAAGAAAAGTAAACCGCGCCGCGACAGACGAGGAACGTCTGATCGCGGCGCGGTTTACTGCATCAGATTAGGGAGTGAGTCAAAGACACTGTGCTGATCATTGCGGTGGATACCTCCAGTTTTTTCAATGAGCTGAATCGGTCAGTGGACTGTCAACTCTTTGGTAATCTAATTACTTGATACGTCCACTCACCTTTAGGGTGTGTTGTTTCTTCTGAACTTGTGCAAGAATTCGTTGTGACTGAGACTGAATAGCGACATTGTAGTGTGGCTTTGGGCCTTTTTGCTTACTAAATGTTTTTTGGGCGCGGAGTGCATACGACATAAAATTTCCAAAGAACTTTTTGCTACTTGAATCTTTAGGATATTGAATCGGGTTCGTAGGCTTATGTACCAAAAAACGCGCAGTTATCTGGGCGTTTTCAAGAAGCTTATGCCCGGAGTGAAATTTATTGAAATTCGACAACTGCCTGTTCAAGCGCATTCTGTGTTCAGACTGGGATTTCACCCATTTTTTCTTGCTGGACGACCAAACGCGATCACTAGCGACCAGTTCAGCACGATTTTTTATATGACGAACCTGTCTAATTCCATTATTTAGTGCGGCCATCCGTTTTAAACTTCGCATCCCCCGATATCGGTAACGATTAATGCTGCCGGGTCTAAGCGAGACGGTACGACCGTCGAAGGAGAACCCAAGATAGCCAATGCTGGACGGACTGCGAGTCTCAGTGTCTTCGTGTACTTTTTCAAGGCGGTATTCTGCTTTCGTAAACGAATAAAGCCCGGTCTTTTTCTTCGAAATCGTCAAGTCCACCATATCTTTTGATAGTTGAATTATTCGATCTTTGAAACTGAAAGCCGCTGATATATCTTGCATTTTGTTCGTGGGGATTACGATGATGAAGTCATCAGAATATCTTCGGTAAATACCCTGCATTTCAGAAACAAGGCGGTTGACAGTCTGATCGAAGCTCAGCATGTAGATGTTGGCCAGAACAGCACTGACGGACGTGCCTTGCGGAATTCCTTCAACAGTGTTGCGAGCTGCATGTAGCAACTTCTTGTGCACCAGTGCGCCAAGTTCCTCCCGGTTTTTGACAAAAGGTTTTGATCGATCGCCCTTGGAAGATTCCAAATGTCCACTCTTGATTAATTGTTTGAGCTGTTTCTTAGAGACAAACCTGTATTGAGTGATTCCCTGAAACAGATGAAACCATTCGTCAGGGAGACGGTCGCACTGCATCAAGAGTTGCAATTGCTGCTTCAAAATCTGGTGATTGATGCAGTCAAAAAAGTGATGAAAATCCCCTTTGATGATCCAACAATTTTCAGCGTCCCAAATACGATCAACTACTTCCTTGGCTGCCTTTACATTGGACATCTTTTTTCCAGCACGATAGGCAGTGGGGACGGCGGTTAGATTGTTTTCGCTGAGGTAGCTCTCATACATGCTATTTAGAAGAGCTGCGTAGTAGCGGAAATAAAGACTGTCGTGATGGGATGTAAGTGAAATTTTTCTTTTCTTGTGATTGGGATGAGCTTCTTGGAAAATTCGTTTGGAAAACTGCTCCGTCGTTTCGGAATCCTCCTTTTTAATCCATTCATAGCGAGTCATTGCAATACTAAATTGGATAAAGGGAAGAAAACGGTATTGGGCGGGATGGACAACGGCATCTTCTAAAAAATGCACGGCCTCATTTTGACTAAGGGTATTGTCAAAATGGCGATAATCTTTTTGGCGACCAGAAAGCGCATACTTGATTGCGTCGGCACGTTGTTTTTCGGTAAGATTTCGCATAACATCCTCCACTAGACGGCAATCGGACACTCAATGATTGGCAGTAATCATCATGGTTGAGTGTCCGAATGTTTAACCGGCCTATCCCCTGGGCGACAGAGCCAGTACGTTTAATTGACTTTGAAAAGCCTCTGCACATGGTGCGTATAATAATGCTGGGTACCTGGCTAATGGAGCAATCCAATTAGCGGAGGCGTTGAGAGGAGATTGGACCATGGAGCGAACAATCATCATCTGGGCAGCACTACTAATATATCAGTTGCTAGTGGAGCCGAAGCACACATTAGCGGCCAATACGTGGTATCTACTTGTCGGTTGTCTTGCAACCAGGGCTTTTTACAACCGGTAAGTTTATTATATCACAGGATTCATGCCCTTGTGCCAGCTCAGAATCAGTCAATACGGTGTAAGTTGATCGATAGTTTCAAAAAAGGATAGGTCATCGCCGACCTATCCTTTTTTCTAGCTAATTGGCTATCACATTGAACCAAAACGGGCGCTCAAGCCGATTCCCGCGCAACAACCGCTAACGGATAAGTCACTTGTTCCTCCCGCTCCGCTTCCCTCGCCAAATGGTTCACGACAATCTCAGTGATGCGCGCGCCCATCTCTTTAATTGGTTGGCGAATCGTCGTAATCGGTTGCGAAACCACGGTACAAATTGCTTGATCATCAAAACCCAGCACACCCAGATCTTTAGGAATGCGCACGTGCAGGCGGCGGGCCTCGGCGATAATCCCGGCTGCAACCTGATCGGAGCCGGCCACGATGGCATCGGGCGGGTTCTCGGCGGCCTGGATCTGCTGGAGAATGGCCCGGCCATCGTCAATGGTGGTGGCATCCGTGTACAGCCAGTCCAGATTGGTACTCAGGTCAAACTCCTTTAATGCGCGGCTAAAACCGCGATACCGGTCGCTGTTTAGGTCCGTGCCGCTCGGCCGCAGGATAAATTCCTTCAGCCCAGTACAGAACGCCACTTTTCGGTAGCCCTGCTGCAGTAAATAGCGGGTGCCTTCATAGACCCCGTCTTCTTGATCGGCCCGGACAGTGGGGACAGAAAAATCTGCAGGATACTCATTACAGACTGCGATCAAGCCGTATTGTTTATATTCCTTGATGACTGCCCAATCATTTTGAATGGCGCAGAGGATCACGGCGTCCACTTGATTGGTTTTTAGAAATTCCAATGCGTTCAACTCATGATCCTTGCGGCCAAAGGTTTGTACAATAACAATCTTGTAGGCATGCTCATCCGCAGTTCGTTCAATTGCGGCGACCAGCTCTGAGAAAAACGGGTTGGTAATAAACGGGACCGTGACCGCGATGGTTTGCGTCCCAGACCCGCGCAGCTGGCGCGCGGCTTGCAGGGGGGTGTACCCCAATTCTTGCATGGCCAGCTTGACCTGGGATCGTTTGTTATCTGATACATGGGAACTGCCGTTAATGACCCGAGACACGGTGGTGACCGAAACGCCGGCCAGCTTGGCGACCTCTGTTATCGTTGCCATATCTGCTTCTTCACCTTCATTTGAAATCGCTAACACATAGTATCATACAGCATCCGGGGGGATTGTTAAAGTGTTGCACGGATTGGCAATGCCCAAACGCAACCGGCGCCAATGAATTGATTTTTTGCGTCTGGACCGTTTTACCGGAAAACAATTATGAAATCGATATCAGACATGGGTGTCATGCGATTAATGCCTGATTACCAGCTAATTGAGGAATGAAAGCGGTTGACACGTATGAAAAATGGAGTAGTATAGGAATCGATTCCATGAGTTGCAGCAATGAGTGATGCGCACCACAATTCTTCAACAACATCACTCAGTTAAAACAGGGGGGCAACAAGAAATGAAACGGATTCCAAGATTATTCGCCATCATTTTGATCAGCGTCGTCAGCGGCGTTTTATTGAGTGCCTGCAGCGATCGACAGCATAACGCCAATCAAGGCGTGACCATCAACATCATGCAGAGCAAGGTTGAGGATAATACACAATTCAAGCAATTGGCGGCGAAATACGAGCAGATTCATCCTAACGTGAAAGTGATCGTGACGTCTGTCGGCGGCGGCACTGATTATCTCAGTACCCTCAAGACGCGGATGTCCGCCGGCGATGAACCGACTATTTTCTCCATTACCGGTCCGTCTGACGTATCGCAATTTGGGTCAAAGATTGCCGATGTCGCCGACACCAAGGCCGCTAAGCTTGCTTTACCAGGAACGCTGGATGCCGTGAAAGACGGTAAGAAAGTCTTGGGGCTGCCGTTCAATCTGGAAGGTTACGGATTTGTTTATAGTAAGAAGATTTTCCGCCAAGCCGGCATTGATGCCAATCAGTTGAAAACATACCCGCAGTTGCTGGCGGCCGTTAAGAAGCTGAATGCGGAAAAGAAACAGCTCGGCATCAAGGGTGTTTTCTCACTGCCGGGTCAAGAAACTTGGGTCATGACCGATCATTTGGGCAATGTCTTTATTGCTCCGGATTTCAAGGGCAATGTTAAAACATCGTTCACCAGTAAGAAATTGCCGTTTACGAACGCGGCACAATACAAACGTATGCTGGATCTTGAAGCAAAATACTCGGCCGGCAACGTCATGCAGACTGACTATTCACAGCAGGTTTCGCAATACTTCGGATTGGGTCAAGTCGCCATGATTCAGCAAGGGGACTGGATCTACCAAACCGTCGCATCCATTGATAAAAAGTTTGCCGCCAAGGGCATTGGCATGATTCCAATTCCGCTGGACGGCGAGGCTGGTAAGATGCCGGTTGGGGTACCAAACTACTGGGCTGTCAACAAAACCCGGCCCAAAGCCGAGCAGACAGCGGCGAAGTCGTTTTTGGACTGGCTCTACACCTCGCCTGAAGGTAAGAAAGATGTAGTTAACCTATTGCATTTCGTACCGGCTTACAAGGGCTTCAGCGGCATGAAGATGCCGGACCCGCTTTCTGAAACAGTGTTCCAGTACGCTCAAGCCAAACGCACAACCGGTTGGGTCTTCAATGGCTATCCCGTCTCGTGGGAAGCTGATTCATTGGGGCCGGACATTCAGAAGTATTTATCGAAAGTCATGACCTGGCCAGAACTGGTCAGCGATACCAAACAGGCTTGGCAGAACCTGCAATCCACGAAGTAGGGGGAGAGAAAAAATGTTAAAAACAAGAAGTAAAGCGTATTGGTTGTTTCTCGCACCGGCCCTGCTGGGGCTCCTCTTGGTGGTGATCGTGCCGATGCTGTTGGGCCTCTTCTATTCATTCACTAATTGGAACGGCTTGTTCTTCTCGAAGACGGTCGGTTTCTCGAATTATGTGGCGGCTTTCCACGACAGCGGGTTTATGAATGCTTTCTGGTTCACAGTAAGATACGCGATCGTTGTGATCATCGCCGTGAATGTGATCGGTTTGGGTTTGGCCCTGTTGGTGACTCAGAAACTGAAGGGGTCCAATATCCTCCGCACCGTCTTCTTCATGCCGAATCTGATCGGCGGCTTGATTCTGGGTTTCATCTGGCAGTTCATTTTTGTCCGGGTGTTCGCGGCCATCGGCACGGCGCTGCATCTCACCGCGCTCACCGGCTGGCTGTCAAATCCCCAGACGGGGTTCTGGGGCTTGGTGATCCTCACGATTTGGCAAATGTCGGGCTACATCATGCTGATTTACATTGCCTATCTGGAGGCCATTCCGCAAGAAATCTTGGAAGCCGCCGAAATTGATGGGACGACGCCCTGGCAGCGATTCCGCTACATCACCTTTCCCATGGTCGCCCCGGCGTTCACGGTCAGTCTGTTCTTGACTTTGTCGAACAGTTTCAAGATTTACGATCAAAACCTGTCCCTGACCAACGGCGGACCGTACTTGTCAACGCAGATGCTGTCCATGAATATCGTCCGCACGGCCTTCACTAACAACAAGCTGGCTTACGGGGAGGCCAAAGGCATTATCTTCTTCCTGGTGGTCGCCGCAATTTCGCTATTGCAGGTTTACTTCAGCAGGAAACGGGAGGCACAGTTATCATGAGCAAACGTGTAAGAAATTGGAGCCTGGGGATTGTTGGTTTGGTACTGGGATTGCTTTGGCTATTCCCGTTCTATTTAATTTTAACGAACAGTTTTAAGACACCAAAAGGAATTTTCTCCAGCGTCATCAATCTGCCGCTGCATGGGACGCTAGCCAACTATACGCAGGCTTTTCAAGCTTTGGACTTTATCCGTTCGCTGTTCCACTCTCTGCTGATCACCGTTGTTTCAGTGGCCCTGATCTGTATTGCCAGTGCCATGGCGGCTTACGCGATTCAGCGCAACCACAGCAAAGTATCTAATGTCATCTTGATGCTGTTTGTGGCAGCAATGCTGATTCCTTTCCAGTCTGTGATGATTCCGCTGACCACGATTTTTGGCAAAGCACAGATGCTGAACATTCCCGGGTTGGTCTTGATGTATTTAGGCTTTGGGACGAGCCTGTCGATATTCCTTTACCAAGGCGCGGTTGCTGGTATTCCAGAAGCTTTGGATGAGGCAGCCACGCTGGAGGGCGCTGGGTTCGGCCGGATCTTTTTCACCATCATTTTACCGATGCTCAACCCCATGACGGTCACGGTCGCCATTTTGAATATTGTCTGGATCTGGAACGATTACCTGCTGCCCAGCTTGGTACTGCCCCAGAACAGCTACACCATTCCGCTGCAGACGTTCTTCTTCTTTGGCCAATTCACGAAGCAATGGAACTTGGCCTTGGCTGGTTTGATGTTTGGCATTCTGCCGGTCATCGTCTTCTACTTCTTTGCGCAACGCTGGATCATCAAGGGTGTGACTGCCGGATCGGTCAAGTAGCCGTAGTGAAAGGAGTGGCACGATTGTGTTATTTTTAAAACGTGACAGCACCCTGATGGTGATTTTGGCTTGGTTGGTCCAACTCGTGCTGGTCAATGTACACTGGCTCAGTGTGAGCGGGCTGTTCTGGTTGTTGCTGGCGGTCCAGTCAATGCTCACTGTACCGCAGATGATTGTATTGTCGCCGCTGCTGGCGGCTGCCGCCTTTTCACTTCTATTGCCGGCTAGCGCCGCCATGTTTCAGGACGTGCATGCCTGGCAGGAGATCAAGCCTTTACGCTGGCGTTCGTTTGTCAAAAACTGGTGGCAAGAGCTGCGAGAACATGCGGCACTTAATGCGCTTGGCGCGTTGGTGCTGACGATTGCGATTCTATACTGGCGGTTGTTTAGTCAGGCGGTTTTCGCCAGAGCGCTGATTCTTGGTATCTTGGCCACAGTTTTAGCCTCAGCGTTGAACCGCTGGGCCCGCGGTCAAGCCACTGCCACGAATCGCTGGTACATTGGCCGCGGCCTGCTCAGTGCGATTGTTGTATTAGTTGTACTGGGCTTGACGTTTCAACTTCAGTGGGGGTTCGTGTTTTTGCTGATGGGCGGCAGTGTGTGCGCCACTGTGAGTTGTTACTTATTGAAGTGAAATAAGTATCGGGTGAAGAGAATGACGGGCGGTTCAGAATTGCGCAGAGTCAGCAATTCTGAACCGTCTTTATTTATCCCATCGTTGGGAAATAGTGACAAGATTGTTAGTGGTTAGTCCTCCCAATTGGTTGTCCGATGAGGGATAATAGGGGCAAACAGGTTATCGGGGTCAAAGAGGGGGAGTACATACGATGCAAAACGCTTATCTGTTACATCAGCTAACCACGCAAGAACGCATCCTAGTCAACTCAGAAGTTGAGAAACGCAAGAAAAGCACCGTGGCCGCCTATCTCCTATGGTGGTTCACCGGCATTATCGGCGGCCACCGTTATTACATGGGAAAAACCGGCAGCGCCGTCGCCATGACTTTGATCACGGTGCTGACGTTTGGTATTGGCATCATCGTGACCGGGATTTGGTGGATAGTCGACGCCTTTTCCATCCCTCGATGGATCCAAGAGGACCAGGATCGCATTGAGGTTCAGGCGGCTACTGAAATCTTGAATTCCCGGCCGGCGGCGCCAATTGCCCCGCGGGTGCACGACGAAAATCGGGATCCGATGGAGTTCTAGTCAGGCATTTCTCAAACCAGAACAAAGGGGACGACTGAAAATGACGAAGCTAAAAGGATTAGCCAAGAAGCTTGCCCAGATCCAATCCGGCCATGGCCAGCCAATTGAAGATCTGGCCGCCTGGTCTGCCCGCATGCGGGAAGAAGCAGCAAAGATGCCGCCAATACCTGATCCGCTGCCTGCTCAGGGCTTCCGATTGTTGCCGAAAAAAGAGGACGACCGGCCAATCTTTGGCGGATATGGCGTCAAGCAGGGCCTAATCAAGCCGTACGCCAGTGACTTGGAAACAGACGAATACGGCTTTCGCCGACGAATCTTTCGGTCACTGCAATATCGCTTGAGTTTTGAAAAACAGGTGACCCGCGTGTTCCGAGAAACTTTTCCCGTGGCGACGCCTGACGATGTGAAAGCCTTCCGGAATTATGTGCGCGCGTACATTGCCGGCTGGGACTATATGTATCTGTTTCGCCTGAACCAGGCATTCATTGAGCTGAAGCAGACCTTTAACTTGCCGCTCACCTCGACAGAGGAGCGTTATCTGGCGGTGGTCACGGCGGATGACAGTGAAGAAAAAGAAACTGCCCAAGAGCGCATGGCGGCTGACGCCGATCAACTGGATCGGCAGAGCGAGACTCTCTTTGCACTATTGCAAGAGAGCCAGACAGCCGTGCTAGTGACGAAAGTCATGATCGATGAGATGATCCGGCAGCAGCAGCATAGTACGCTGGATGCGGAGTTGAAGCGGGAGATGAAACGGTTTAGGAAAGGGTATCTTTTACCCAGGATGTTCGCCGGGCCGGTTTCGGAAGATGACGCCGGGCAATGGTCCAAGTATTTACGCGATCATGTGCCTGGATGGTGGGACTGAGTGTACCAACTTTTGTAATAGAAAACGTCTTGGATGCCCAATTTTTTACTGGGCGTACCAAGACGTTTTTGGTATTACTCGATAGGTGCGTGCCACGCAAAGTTGAGTGCTAAGTTACTCCTTATCGTCCTTGATCTTTTTCCCGTTCACACTGATTGATGTTGGAATAAGCCCGCATCGTTCCAAATATTCGGTAGATGCGCCAACACGTTCATGGAAGTCATCATTGGCGACCATGGCAACCGCCTGATTATACGTAACCACGACATAAACACCCACAGCAAATACAACGAAAGCAATCTTCAGCCAAATCATCGGCGCAATGATTGCCCCAATAAAAGCCAAGATTGACGGCACGCCGTTCAACATCAATTTCTTAAAATATCTTCGTTTTTCGTGCATCGATTTTCTCCCCTCATGAGTTAAAAAAGCCTTGGCCGCACTGTAAACAGTGCATCGGCCAAGGCTTCCATGACATTCAAGTGACTCAGTTGCCCAGAACTTCCATGGCGCCGTACTCTTTACTGATATATTGCTGACCGCCTAAGTCAAAATAAGTCTTGCCGTGGATAAAGTAGCTGCCGTAAACCCGCCACTTGCTCTGGGCCGGCAGAATCCGGATCGACTTGAACTGGCGGTTGTACACCCCAGTGCCCCAAGTGGGGTGGTTCAACACGGAGACGGTGTACACGCCGTTAAAGCGTTCCTTGACGGTGTAATAGTTGGCATCGGCCAACTTCACATACTGATTGCCGCCCAATCGGAAGCCGTGGCGATAACCGGTGTCGGTGGTCACGGCATCGGTGGCGACCCAGCGGGAGGCAAAGGCCAGTACTTTTCCCTGAATGGGCTTGGTCATGGCGATGTCAGAATAAACTTGGGCGCCTTTGGTATTGTTTACCACGACCTGGGCGTCAAGAAGCGGCGCCATTTTGAACCCGTCCTTGGTGACAGTGGCAGCTTGGACTGGGGCTGATGCCAGATCATTGGTAATGATCACGGCGCCGCCGGCCAAGAGTGACGCGGCGAGTAGGGTGACGATTGTTTTCTTCATATGTGATTTTCTCTCTCCATGCGTCATGAATTAATAGTGCGGTACGAAGGTACCGTTACCGGCTTTCACATACTGATGGCCGGCCAAGTCGTAGTAAGTGATTCCGCTAAAATTAGTTGTAGCGTAGACTTGCCACTTGCTCTTGGCCTTCAAAATGCGTAATGGTTTTAGCTGGTCGTTATAAACCGCGGTTCCCCAGCTGGGATGATTGGGGACATTGACGGTAAAGACGCCACGGTTAGTCGGCGTAACGACGTCAGAGCTATCGATATATTGCTTGCCGCCGAGACGATAGGCGAAGTAATGGGGCGTGGCCACAGAGAAGATTTCGCGAGTTGTTTGCCACCGACTGCCTTTGGGCAAAACCTTACCCGTGATCGGTTTAGTGAGCGCTGGATCGGAATAGACTTGACTGCCAGACGCCTTGGCAATGGTAACGATTTTATTGAGTGGATATTCCTGATAATAGCCGTTTGTTTCCACTGGTTGTTCGGCGTGGACTGCGACTGGGGCAATTGCACTCGTGGCGACCAGGGCACCGCCAGCCAACATCGCGGCGGCTAATAAAGCAAAGACTTTTTTCTTCAACAAGGTGAATGCGTATTTTTTCATAATCAATCAGCCCTCCTTTGGAATTGAACTCGTCACAAGTATATCAATCTGAGAGCGACGTTAACAGGTGCAGAACATAACAATTTCCAATATCTGTTCAGAGTGGCCGTCAACAGTAAAACAGCACCAGCAGCTGTTTCTCCTAAGCAGTTTGCTGATGCTGATCAATTCATTGGCGTAGTTTAGCTGTGCGAAGCGTAATTACACTGACTTATTTAACAACTTCCACGCTATTGCTGCCGACCCACTGACCGCCACCGAGATCATATTTCACACTTTGGTATTTGCTTCGCGGATAGGCGATGTGGAAATATTGCCAAGTGGAGCCAACCTTGAATGGAACGAAACCGTACCATGCGGACTGATCACTGCGCGGGTTTCCCTTGTCCATCGTCAAGTTGGCGCTGCTTCCTTGAGCATCAATGCATAATGATCAGTTGCATAGCCAAAACCAATTTTGACAGAAAAACAACTCTGCCTACACCGATAATTTAGCGGCCGACGAAGCTGATTGGTAAGACTCACTATCGTTCAGAGACGATTACTCAAACGCTGGCAATCCATTCGGACTCGTCGTATATTGCCCTTCGATCCACTGATTGCCGCCCAAGTTGTACCAGAACCCGCCGTCGACATATTTCTCACCGAAGACCGCCCAACTCGTCGCATTCAGCAGGGTGCGCCCCGCATACTGCCGGCTGGCTCCGTAACCGTTCCACAACGCGATTCCGTAATTCGGTACATACTTAATCGTGACGATTTTGGAATTGGACGCGCCGTTGCTATTGACGGCCGGTACCCCGATGGTCCCGGTATCAATATTCGTGTACTGGCCCTCGATCCACTGATTGCCGCCGAGATTGTACCAATACTCGCCATCCGCATAAGTTTGGGCGAGCACCTTCCATTTCGTCCCGGTCAGCAGGGTCCGCCCAGCGTACGTTCGATTCGCGCCATAGCCGTTCCACAGAGCGATCCCGTAATTCGGGATGTAATTGATCGTCGCAATTCCTGACATGCTGGCTGGCGGCGTGGTGTTGGCCGGCGGGTCCGGATTCACCGGCGGCGTGGTCGTTGAACCGCCATCCGCATTATTGCTCACTGGCGGGGACGTGATGGTGCTGCCGGTGGTAAAGATGCCAGAAAAATCATAGCTCATATCGACATGCTGGCCATTGAAGTTGTTGGTATATTGCCACGCGGCGGCATTATCTACGCCTGGCTGATCGACACCATAATTGGCGACCCAAATCGGATAATTGCGGGGCAGTTTGTTTTTCCAGAACCAGGAGGCCATGGAATAGGTAGCTTGATTAGAATAACCGAGGCTTGCCAGTTCTTTTTGGAACGTCACGGTATCGTCATAGGGATTGGTCATGGCGCTATTTTCCACGTCGTCTACCATCAGTGTATCCTTGCTCAAGCCCAGCTGGGCGGCTTGACTAGCAAAGAAGTCGGCTTCGCCCCGGGCTTCATCGGCACCGTTATACCAGGCATAGTGATATACGCTGACTTTCAACCCCGCCGCCTGGGCAGCCGCGATTTGGTTGGCCGCTTCGTCGTTTGCATAGCCGCCGTTGCCTTCGGTTAGTTTCACGACGACCCCGGCAACTTGATTAGTGGCCAGATTTTTGAAGAATACCACATCATCCGGTTGATGACTGGAGACATCCGCGAATATTCCATAAGTCGTGGCTTGAGCAACGGAATTGAAACCGAATAAAGCAATAAACAATGCGAGAAACGCTGCCAGTGTCCAGCGCTTCGATTTCTTCATAGACATATAAATTCCTCCTCAGATGCCAACACTCTGGTGAATCAGTTTTGGACAGCCAACCATTAATTACCAACAAGTATAGCGTATCACTAGGCAGAGCAAAATGAAGACGTCTTTTTATTTTTGAGCAAGCAAAAATCAGCACCGGCAGTAATTTGCCAGTGCTGATTGATTCAAACTCTTTAGTGTTGACTGATCCACTGACCAGTGCCGACTTGATACCAAACATCCTTACCATCATACAAATAGCCAAACGTCCGCCAACGGCTGTCTTTCGCTAGCCGCCGATCCAGACTGGTTCGGCCTGCAGATGGCGTATTAAAGATCGTCGCCGCTCCGTGCAGAATTTTCACGATGGCATTTTGATGGACGACTTGATTGCGCCGCGTCGGGTCCAGCAGGGCACCACCCTTGGCTTGGACCCATTGATTGCCGCCTAATTCATACCAAGTAATACCGCGGTCGGTGATGCGATTATAAGCTGTCCAGGTGCTGCCCGCATTCAATGTCCGCACATTGGCAGCGTGGGCGCCAGCGCCAGCGTAGAGCATGGTGCTGTCAGAAACCCGGAACTTAGTCCCCTTGGGCAGTGGTTCCTTACCGCGCAGCTGCCGGTATTTGAACGTCCAGTTGGTGATCACGCCATCGGTTCCTAGAGAAATAACGTCCTGGGCGGCATCGCCGGTCTCGGATGTATTGAACCACGGGTACACCTGCTTGCCGGCGGCATGAATTGCATTAACCCCGGCGCCATCCAACGTATCCCAGTAAGTTCCAAAGCTGGTGATGTACGGATGCTGGGCAATCCACTCCGGCGTGACGATATGCTTCGTATTCGTCAGCAGCATCGTCTTCGCGCTGGGATCAAGTTCACGAATCAATTGCAGCGACGGGGCCACGAAGGATTCGTAGTAGACCCGGTGCTGCATGCCGTATTTGGCCACCATCTGCAGCAGCTCTCGCTCCTGGGTGAGCTGTCCGTTGACCCGGCGTGTTTCAATGACGAATTTGGCCCGCTGGTCGTTGCGGTAATGCTGGAACAGTTCTTCCAATGAATGAATCTTTTCGCCGCTATTCCCCAGCGGTAGCTGGCTCAATGTGGACCAGGGCGTCTGGCTGATGACGTGATTGACCCCAGACAGCCGGTTGGTGGTTGGGTCATGACTGATCACCAAGACCCCATCGGAAGACTGTTCCAAATCGATTTCCAACCAATCCGCGCCGTCCGTTAAGGCGTTGTCGTAGGAGCGGAAAGTGTGTTCCACAGTCCCGTAGCGATTGCTAAAATATTCTCCCCGATGGCCGATGACGGTGAACCCGCCAGCGAATATCAGGGTCAGGGCGGCAATCACGGTGGATGCCGTCAGCAATAAGTAATGTGTATTGAGTTTTCTCATGATAATCCCCCCAGATTGAACATGCGTACCACCTGTCCCTCACAAGCGGCGATGGTACGTACCATCTCTACATTCTATCGTAACGAAAAGGGTTGCAAATTTAAAGCGATAACCCCTAGTGGGGGGCTAACGGTTTTGTAAGTTGATTGGGCGGTGGTTTTCGCAGTCACGCCCATTTAGTCCACCGCTTGAAAGCGACAATCAGTTAACAATGTCGTGACAAACCTGCTTTTCAGTTGAGCGCTTCCCGGTGAACTGATAAAGTTATCTTGTACCGTGTATTTGTTCACGAATACGGAAGTTTACTTGAGGAGGAAACTAGCCTAATGAAGTTAAAGAAACTATTGGTCGCGGGCGCGTTAGCTGCTGTTGTGGGCACCACCGCCAGCGCTGTGCCGCAGGTCAAGGTCAATGCCGCAGTGGATACATCCGCGGCTGCCGGCCAGCCCGTGACGGCCGCGGCGACTTTAGCCACTGCGCAGCAGCGCCAATTCGTTTTGTCGATTGCCAACCAAGCGATGGCCACGGCCCAGCCCAATGGCCTGTACACGTCCGTGATGATGGCGCAGGCCATTCTTGAATCCGGTTACGGCTCGTCGCAGCTGTCACTGCCGCCGTATTACAATTTGTTCGGCATCAAGGGTGATTACAATGGGGCGTCGGTGACGTTCCCGACTTTGGAGTGGGATAAGAACGCGGGCAAGTACGTCACGGTGCAAGCTGCCTTTCGCCAGTATCCGAATTTCACGGCGTCCTTCCAAGACAATGCAGATAAGCTGCGCAATGGCGTTTCTTGGGATCCCGTACGTTATCAGGGCACCTGGATCGAAAATACGACCAGTTACCAAGATGCGACAGCCGCCCTCACCGGTACTTACGCCACGGCACCAGACTACGGTACCAAGCTGAATCGGGTGATCACCAACTGGAACCTGACGCAATATGATACCCAATACACCGCAATCAATGCCGCCATTTATGCTGGGCCTAATGGGGCCACTGTGTATGATGACTTTACCAGTAACGGCACCAGCACTGGGCGAGTCCTGCCAGCGGGCTCGGCCTGGAAGGCCATGCGCTCTGTTAATTTGAACGGCGTGCTCTGGTACAATCTGGGCGGTAATCAATGGGTCCAAGGCAATGATGTGACATTGACTCAGCCGGGATCGGTCACGAGCTTCCGCGGTGTAGGCCAAATTAACTATGTGCCGGGCTATGGTATCGCTATCTGGACTAATAACGGCCACGTCATTCCTGGCCGCTATCTGCAGCATGGCACCCGCTGGCAATTGTATCAACGGAAGATTTACAACGGCCGGGTGTGGTATAACCTTGGCGGCGACCAGTGGATCGACAGTCAGTACATTATTTTGCGCTAATCATCATTGTCATCGTAGAAATCCGTGTCGAGTTTACCGACACGGTATTTTTTTGCCCTTTTTCGAAAAAAATAGTTTCCTGCTAAAAATTGGACTAGACCAGTAATTGAAGCAGACCAAACTTCAAGTACACATGAACAAAACTTGATAAAATGGGATTTTATGCCGAGAATACGATGCTGGTCCAATGATGAACACTTGCTATGCTAATGAAGCTCAAGCGCTTGGGCAATCCATTATCCGAGGAGGAAATGTATTGTCCACAACATCAGAAACCATCACCGAGGCTGGTTTTCTTGCCGCCCTGGCGGCCATGCCGCTGATCAATGGGGCTATTAAACACACGACGTACCGCATCGGCATCGCCGAGCGGGAGAATTTGGTCCAGGACGCGATCCTGACGTATGCGGCGTTCTATGAGACGCACACCGAATTATGGGGTGCCGACCCCGATGCCTTTCGGGCTCAGGTCTATCAGAAAATCCGCTGGCTGCTCTTGGATAAACTGCGCCGGGAGAAGTGGCTGACGGAACGGATCGAGCACGACGAAGCGGCTTTGGCCAACTTGCCTTTAGCCGGCGATACCGAACTGGCTGCTATTACTCAGGCCTTGCGGTCTTTGGCTGGTACGGACCGGGAAAGGGCCGTGGTCGAGTACCACTGGCTGCGGGGTATCCCGCTAGCTCAGGTCGCCGCCGCCACCGGCGTGCCCGTTCGTTCATTACGCGCGGTGCGGACCACTTTACGAACTCGCTTGCGCCGCTTGGAAGCGATTTGACAGTTTGTTTACAGGTGCGCAATATCCATTGTGAGCCATCGGTGGACATGTTAAGCTTTTATTGCGGTGCTTTTGCAGCGCATTCATTTTGAGGAGGAGAATCCCCATGCACGTTCGCAAGACATTGGTCAGTTTGGCCTGTGCCGCTGCCCTAAGCGCGGCTGCTTTGCCGCTCATGACCCATACCACACCAGCAGTCGGGCTGCACCACGTTCATGCAGCCGTGAGCAATAGAGACATTAATGCCCAAAGTTTCGCCAATCCCCAAATTACGACCTATCCCACCACGTTTACCAAATACTTTGGTTACCGTAACGGGGTGGGCCGGCCGGAGGGGATCGTCATCCACGAAACGGCGAACAGCACCTCAACGATCGACAATGAAGTTGCCTATATGCAGCGGGCTTGGCCGACAACGTATGCCTATGTGCATGCCTTCGTGGACCATTCCCGGATCATCAATATTCATCCCACTGATTACGGCGTCTGGGGCGCTGGACCAGCGGCCAATGCCCGGTTTATCCAGCTGGAGCTGGTGCGGGAGCACTCGGACGAAGACTTCGCGGCGTCAATCAATAATTATGCCTATTACGTTGCTTATCTATTGAAGCAATACGGGATGGGTGTTGATCTGGCCGACAATGATGGGGCGGGCACCATTTGGTCCCACAACGCTGTCAGCGATTGGCTAGGCGGGACAGATCATACGGATCCCATCGGTTATTTCAAGCAGTGGGGTTACGATATGAACCAGTTTGCCGCCTTAGTCCAGCAGAAATATGATGCCCTCAGCGATGATGGCGGCGGGAACAACAACAGTAATGGCGCTAACCCGGGCCAGCCGATTTTTGACACTGTGGCTAATCAGCAGCCGGTAGATTTACTAGGCGTGATTAACGGCACCGCAACGAACGGCAAGTATTACTTGACTGACGCTGGCTTTATCCAAGCGGGGACCAGTGCCAGCGAGAATGGCAACGCGTACCGGATCACTCAGCAGGCGACGACCACCAATGGGACTCAAATGTACCTGATGGCGAATGCCAACGGGGCCGGTCAGTTCTGGGTCATTTCGTCCATCGTATCGACGGAACCGCGGCCGGCTGCAGCCCCAGCGATCACGCGGAATCAGAATGTGACCGGGACGCTGCGCTTGACCAGCAGTGCGATTCTGCACAACCAGCCGGGCGACGGGACTTTCTTAAAAGGTCTCACCGCGGGCACCAGCTGGTCGGTTTACAAGCAAGCCACCCTGAGCGACGGATCGACTTGGTATAACTTGGGCGGCAATCAATGGGTTGCCGGCAACAAGGGCACATTCAACCAGGCCAGCACCCCGCCGCCGGCCACCGGGGGCGGCAGTTCAGTCGGGGAGGGTGAAGTCACCGACTTCCGGGCTGTGGCCCAGATCAATTACGTGCCAAATTACGGCGTGGTTATGTGGACCGGTGCCGGGCGCGTGATTCCGGGCCGGGTATTAAAGCACGGCACCCGCTGGGCGGTGTTTAAGGCTAAGAAGATCAACGGTCAGACGTATTACAACCTGGGCGGCGATCAGTGGCTGCAAGGGAAATATGTGATCATCCAATAGCAGGCCAGGATAGACAAAAGGCGTCTCGCAAAAAATGCGAGGCGCCTTTTCGCAGACCGTTGGTTAACCGGCATCATCAATGCCAGCCACTTTAGTGCCTTCCAATGGTTCCGGTTCGATATTGACCACATGCCACCCCGGACCATATTTCTTTTCTTCCCAGGGGGTCGCGACTACTAAATCCGCGTAAGGACCCTTGGGCGCGCCATCGGTAATGATGCCGGCAATTTCGTGGCCGATGTATTGTTTCTTAGTGCCATCGAGAAGAATGAAGTAGACCCGGGTGACATTATCCATCAGGTCGCCGTCAGTGCCTTTATTGGTCATGACTTGCACGATATACATAGTTGACTCCCCCAGTGAAAAATTTCTTCTCATTCAGTGTACCAAAAATACATTGTGGGCAACAGTACAAATATAACGGTTTTGGTCGGTCAACTGCCCCAAACGAGCTTCTAACCGTCGGCCGGCGCTCTCTATAGAAAAAGCCGCGCACCGAAGCACGCGACTGAAAGAAAGTATTGGTATTCGGCCGATAATTAAAGTACGCGAACGCCGAAGGAAGGTTGGAAGTAGCTGGAAATCGAAGCAACTTGGACACCTTGGCCCGGTTGAGGTGCGTGGATGTACTTACCGTTGCCGATGTACAGCCCAACGTGGTAAGTGGCACCGCGAGAACCCCAGAAGATCAGATCGCCGGCCTGTAAGTTACCGATGGAAACTTGTTGCCCAGCGCTTTCCTGAGGAACAGTCCAGCCGCCGATGTTCGTGCCAGCTGCGTTCTTGAACAGGTAGTACATCAAGCCGGAGCAGTCGAAGCTGGAAGGACCCTTGGCGCCCCAAACGTAAGGTTTGCCTAATTGCTTATAAGCTAAGTCAATAACGGATTGAACATCTTGAGAAGTCTGCTTGCCTTCAACTAAAACGTCGGAAGCTTTGACCCATGCATCGGTGCCTAACAGGTACCAAGTCACACCGTTGCTGTCGGTGGTCACACTGCAGATCGTCCAACGGGAACCATAAGCACCATATTGCGTCTTTTGACCGTTGACAGAATCCGGAGTCTTATAGAAGCCAGCCGCGGAGTGTACGGAGTTGCTGACCCGAACGATATCGCCCTTAACGGCGTTAACGGTGGCTGCTTGTACAATCGCGTTGTCCGAATTGTTTTGTGCGGAGTAAGTAGCGGTGGTGGTAATAGCGGTTCCGAGAAGTGCTGCGGCGATAACTGAAGTGACAACGGACTTTTTCATAGTAGTAGTTTCCCCTTACGTTTTCTTGTATTCGTCCGACTGGACGTGGATGATTCCTCGTGAGCGCATCATTTAAGATTTGCTTAACAACAGTGTCGATACTACAGGTTGTTTATTGCAGGAGCGTTACAGAATCAACATCGGACCATTACAGTTAACGTTACTTGTATGAAATATGTCTAGACCGGCGTTGAAAACGTTGTCGTGGCGGGGCTTGGCGCTGTTTTTGCGGATCAAAAATAATATTGGCTGGCAGCAAGAATTTAGTAAAAGTCGTTTGGCTAACGGTTGCCTGAGAAAAAATCGACGTAAAAAAAGGTGCTCAGCACGTTCGCTGAGCACCAGATGGTGGTGTGTATCACAAATTAATCAATACGGCGGCGGGGATTCTTGGCGGCAATGAAGACCAGACCAAGGAGCAAAAAGCCGGTGAGGCTGATCCAGTCATCCTGATTGACGGCTTCACCCGTTTGGGGCAGGGTATCTTGACCCGCGACGGCACTATTGTAATTGTCATATTGGATTGAAGTGATCCGTTCATTGAGGACGACCACTTTCCGGTCGTCCTTGACGGCTTTCACCGTTGGAGCTGTCTGGGCCGTTGTCTGATGGTCGTCCGGTTGGACAGTGAGCACGGCCCCGCCTTTATTCTTGTTCGGCGCCGGTGTGGTTGGCCCGAGCGGCGTCGCGGCTGAGTCTGCGTCCGTTGACCCAGTCGCGTGGTTATCATCTCCGGGAGTCACCGTCAGCGTGGGATCGCTGTCATCTTTGCTCGAATCGGCATCGTGTTTGTCGCCATCCGCACCCTGTTCCGGTTTGTTAGCGGTCAGCAGAGTTTGCCAGGCGGCAAAGACCTGACCATACTCCGGAACCGGCTGACCGACGGTAAACTGGGCTTTCGCAATGGCAGCGGTCAAGGCCGCACCAATCGTTTGGCCGCTGCTCTGGGCTGGTTCTTTGAGAAAGGCGGCGAATTGCGCCGCAGCGCCATCCGGCAGTGTTTGCGGCTGCAGACCGTCAGTCACTTGCAAGGCCATGCGCTGCGTCAATTGCTGCAAGACTTGCTGGACCCGGTTATTGAGGTCTGCGGGGCTGCTGGCCGTTGCCACCAAGCTGCTTAAAGGCTGACTGGTCACAGCAAAATTGTCGCTGATAATGCCCAGATTTGCCCAGCCTTGTTGGGCGGCCGTGGTTTGCAGAGCCTGCAAAGCGGGGGCTAGCACGATACCCATGCACTTGGCGCTCGCCTGAGTCAGAATTGCCGTGTAGTCCGGATCGCCCTGACTATTGAAGAGACTGGTCACCGGACTGGCATCATAAGCGAGTACCGTAGTACTGTTGGCCGCCAACTGGTCCGCCGACACGTGGGTCATGGTCATCGCCAGGCGCCAGCCAATTTGCTGGCCGATCTGCTGCCAAGCCTGAGCGAGGGCTGTACTGCTCTGAGCATTTTTAACCAAACTCAGTAGAGTAGTTTGGGTGTCCACCGTTAATGTACTGCCGTTTTGTTGAATCACAGGGGTTTGCCAGGTGACCGGCACCGCCGCGTTCTGTAATAATGCAGTGTCTTCTAACCGCTCTGCGGCGGCTGTCCACGCCGTATCAGTTTGTTCCGTTGTTGTGGCGGCTAACACCGGCTGGCGCGGCCCAGCGCTTAACGCTGCACTGCCTAGCAGGATTGCCGCGATCACACCCGTTGACCAGAGTGCCACGTGCTTTTTCTTCTCTCCCATAAATGTGCCTCCGTTCCACCATCTACATATTCTATTATAGCCCGCTAGGCCGCCTGCGGGCTACAGCCCGAGGCTGATTTTCATTCAGGAAAGGGTTACTTGGCCCGCGTTCGGAATTTTCAAACAAGAAAACACCGAAATAAAATACTGTGTCACAAAGAGTAATATGTGTTATGATGTATTTAGACAGAGCAAAGGAGGTCGGAAAAAATGGCCGAAGCGCACATTTCGAACGACATGATTCGCGGGTACACCGGCACGATCGTGTTGAATATCCTCGCCCAAGGGGATAGTTACGGCTACCAGATCAGCAAAGATGTCACGGCCCTGAGCGATGGGACGTATACGATCAACGAAGCAACCCTGTACACCGTTTTCCGGCGGCTGGTGAAAAACGGCAGCATCACCGGCTACTGGGGGGACGAGACCCAGGGCAGCCGGCGCAAGTATTACAGCATCACGCCCCAGGGCAAAGAAGAATTGACCGCGGCCCAGGAGAACTGGGCCACGGCGAAGCATGTGATGGACGATTTGATTCTTGGAAAGGTGGCAATTAATCATGAGTAATGCAGATCGTGATGTATTAATTATTCAACGGCTGAATAAGTCGTTTAACCAATATCCCCAGACGTCTGACAATAAAGACCTCTTCGCGGAGCTGTTCGGCAACCTGCGGGATTCGGCGGCGGAGAAGATGGCCGGCGGCAAGACGGCAGAGGAGGCCGTGACGGCCGCCTTCCAAGAATTCGGTGACGTGGATGAGTTGCTGAAACAAGTCAATGAAGAAAACGGCACGGCGAAAAAGCCGGCGCCCGCGCCCAAGCCGCTGCCCAACGCAGCGGGCCCCATACCCCCGATGCCGGTGCCGCCCATGCCCGTTGAACCGCGGCCGGTTCGGCCCAAGCCGGTGCCGATTGCGCGCCAGATGCACCAGGGCGACCAGCGCTTGACAGAAGTGCAGCGGTTAACGGCACCGAGTGCCGAGATCGGCGCGATCACCATTAATTATCCGGATGACTTGGAATTGCAGCCGACCGATTCGGATGATTTCACTCTGATTGAATATATGACTACGGATGAACCGGATCGTTATGCCCGGATGACGCACGTCGGCGACGAACTGCGTATCCAAGCCGGCCGGCGGTCGCACTTTGGCTTCACCCTGCGGATCAATGAACTGAGCTGGGGTTTTCATGCCCGGATGGTGCTGCAGGTGCCGCAGCGTTTCGCCGGCGACCTGACAATTGACGGCGATGACGGCAACATGGTGCTCCATGAATTGGGTACACTGGCGTCGGTATCGGTGAAGATCGATGACGGCAACCTGCAGGTGACCCAGATCGCCGGGAGTACGCTGAACATCGAAGGCGATGATGGCAACATTGGCTTGACCGAGCTGAATTTCCCGAGTACCAGCATTCAGGTAGATGACGGCAATACGAAGGTGACCAATGTCCAGGCGGCCGATGACTTCAGTTTTGCCGGCGGCGACGGCAACCTGCTGCTCGACACGGTCAATGCCGGCAGCTTGTCGATTTCCGGCGACGACGGCAACCAAACCTGGTCGGTGATCCGTGCTGGCGACACCGACGTATCCTTCTCTGACGGCCGCTTGGAAGCCACCGATGTGATCTTGACTAATCTGGATCTGTCCTATGACGACGGCCGGGCGGCCTTCCGCCAGACCACGGTGCAGAATCCGATCACGGCGTCATATGAGGACGGTAACTTGACGCTGGAGCAGTTCACCGGCGCGGGCGACTTTACCCTAGAGGATGGCCGTTTTGCCGGGAGCTTCACCAAGGTCACCGGCGATATCACCGTGACTGGCGAGGACGGCAACGTGCGAGTGGATCTGCCGACGGCGGCCCAATACAACTTTAACCTGCACCGGGAAGACGGCCACGCCAATGTGCCGGCGGAAGCAGTCTTCACCAAACAAGGCAAGCACCGCTGGCTCGGCCAAGTCGGCGCTGCGCCGGAATTTACCGTCAAGGGATCTGTTGAGGACGGCAGTATCAGCATTCGCTAATGATTTTCGTTGTTTCTAAACATTATTTCTGCTTGCAGTAAGATAGAATAGTAGTAAGTAGAAAAAATGGAGGAAATCATATTGCGGCGAAAATGGGGATGGATTTTGGCGCTGTTGGGGATGGTACTGGTGTTGGCCAGTGCGTGCAGCCAGCCGGCGAGTATGGTGGGCCCGGTCTTGAAGCGGGCGGATACAACGTGGTATTTGTACCGCGGCCAGGGCAAGAGCAATGTCTTGCTGTTGCAGTTCAACAAAGCGGACGCGGTCGTCAAGGCCGTGGATGCGGTGGGTGAGACTGCGGGGGAGAATAAGCTGAACAGCGACTTTGCCAATCCCAAGTACACCGCCGATACGACGAAGAACACGATGCAGATTGCCGCCAGCCAAGCCATCAATCTGACCTTTCAAAGCGACTACACCGGGACAGCCAATGGCTATGCCGTCACCGGCTACACGGTGCAGTATCAGGGCAAGCCGTACCGGTTCGTCCGCTTGAAAAACACGAAGCAGAAGAAAACGGCGACCAGTGCCGCCGGCAGCAGTCAAAACGGCGGTCAGAGCGCCAACGGCGACAACTCCAGTCTTGCCAACCGTCTGATGGGCGCGCTGGTGGACGTCAATACGGGGGCGCAGCCGGTGGCAGATAAAGCCTTTGTCGGTACCTTTACTTACCGCATGTTCGTTGGTAAAAACGTCGGTGCCGGCCAGATCACGGTGAATGCCAATGGCACATACCAAAATGCCGTAACGGTGCTGAATACGACCAAGCCCGGGGATGCGGACAAGGCGGCGGTCATTTCTTACAGCCTGGCTACCGGTCAGCTGCAATCGTTATATGGTAAGGAATACTTGAACCCGAAGAATCTGCTCACGGTGGACTACACCGTCCACGGACAGAATCAGGCGCGGCGGCTGCCCCAGCGGGTGACGCTGTGGACGAATGGCAAATCCGGGGATAACATCAATCTGGCTCGGGCCAGGATCGAGAATACCAACGCTCAGCTGATCTATTATTCCAAGGACTACACGCCGTGGCCTAAGGAAGGCTTGGGGCCGGTGCAAACGGGGATGGCAATGAGCAAGACGGATGCCGCCACGCCGGGTATTCCGACCATCTACACCAACACTCTGGGCGCGTACCGGGGGATTCAAAAGGCGCCGGTGCAGAGCAATGCGGACTTCATGCAATTGATCGGCGCCATCAGCGATGCCCACCGGCAAAACGTTGGTCAGGTGGCAGTGGACTTCACCGACATGTATGGCGCTGGGGTCAAACCGACGGATTATCAGGCCATCAATAAGGATGGCAGCAAGCAGGCACTGATGCAGTACGTGTTCGTCGTATCCCCCGCTAAAGTGATCGAGGGCGCCAGCTACATCATCAGTACCCAAAGCGGCAATCTGCTGGTGTTCGGCTTGCTGGACGGCAAGCTGTACCTGCTGCACCAGCCGGATCACGATTCGGCCACCGTCACTTGGATGATGATGCCGGACGTGGATCTGACGGTGCCGCCGTTGCAGATCCGGTTGAATCCAGGAATATAGTGAATAAAAAATGGGCTTCCTTGACGGAGCCCATTTTGTTTGCAATTAAATGATTCGGCGGCGGATCAGCACTGGTAATCCGGCGAGGGTAAGCAGCGCCGCGGCCACACTGGCCAGCATCAGCCGGTCGTAATGGTAGGTGAGGCGCACCACACTCTTGCCCGGCGGGATCAGGACGTCGGTGGTGCCAGACTTGTTCAGCACGCCGCGGCTGGCGTGGTGATTCACGGTTACCCGCTGGGCCGCGTAGTGGTACACCGGAATGGTGAACACCGTTGGGGTAGTGCTGTCATTCGCAATGCGCATCGTGTACGTATTCGGGGTGATCGTATTCCGCGGCCAGGCCCGCCGGTTGTGGAGTTTGAAGATGTTTTTATCAATAATTGACGGATGGTCCCGGTAGTGGGCATTACCATAATCGTGGTGGTTGTAATAGTGCGTGAGGTACGCCAGCCGCTTATTTGTCAGAACGACCTGCCGATTAGCGGCACGGGCATACGCGGTGGTGGTCATCGTCAGGTCTGTTCCGACCATTAAACCAGCGACGGCGAGGATGGCGACCCAGGGGAGCCATGGCCGGTGCGGTTGGGGGAGAGGCGGGTAATTTTTAGCCGCCAAGTAGGCCAGCAGGAGAGAAATGTAGCAGTTCAACCGGAAAGCAAACTGGATCTTGATCAGCGGCGTCCAGGACAGCCAACTCCAAGGAAACAGCGTAGTGGTTGTCCAAAAGAGAAGGACAGCAGTGCCTAATAGGATGCGATCCATGCGAGTGAGCCGGCGGCTGAAAACCAGCAGCATGATCATGATGACGAGAAAAATCAAACCAATATTATTGGTGAAAGCATCGGTCAGCCCGGTCGCCGTGAGCAATTGACCCAGGGGCGTGCTGTAGACCCGCCGGGCGGATGGGATAATGAGGGCATTAGCCCGGCTCCACTGGGCCATCGGCAGCAGACTGGGCAGGCACAGGAGCACTGATGCCGCCCCAGCTTTCAGCAAGGCCAGCAGCCGTACTTTTCTATCTGTCATTCGCGGCCAGGTGACCAGCAGAGCGACGAGGATCACCACGGCGTTCATCAGCAGCGACAGATTGTGGGCGTAGGCCGTCAGCACCATGGCGATGGTTAGAATGTACCAGCGCCGCGGATCCCGGCGCAGGATCTGGCAGATACCGACCAGCAGAATGGGCAGAAAAGTCATGGCGATCACTTCGCCCAGCGCGCCCCGGGCAATAATATCGCTGATGCGGTAAGGGTTCAGCGCATACAGCAGCGCAAAAACAATCGCCCGTTCCCGCTTTGGCCAGAGGGTGTGGAATGCCCAATAACTGATCAGCATGGTGGCAAACGTGGTCAGCCAGCAGTAAACATGGTACGCCCAGACCAGATTGCGGCTGAGACTGTACAGCCAATAGGCCGGATACAGCGTGAGCCACGGGTAAAAGAGATTCATCGCCGTGCCGTGGTGGGCAAAAGTCGTGAAGTTCACGGGACTTTGCCAGACATTTTCTAACCCGACGATTCGGGTCAGATGGAAGATCGTATCCGTGGGATTATAGTAAATGATGCGGTTGCTGACGATGAACATCAGATGGAACGCCAGCGACACAATGAAGAAAAACACACAAATGATAGCGCCTGTACAAAGTTTGTTGGTCCGCACACTGACCCCTCCCCAGTCGGTCGGAAAAATTGGTGGGTAGACCGACTTGCTCATGATAGCACGGCAAGGGATGAACGGGAATGGTGAAAGTGGGAAAGACACCAAGCGGTAATGTTCCCCGGAAGATTTGGTAGACTATAGTTGTCAGGAGGTGAGGAGCATGGCGGCAGATAAGTTTGCGATGAGTCGGGACGGGGAAGACATTTTAGTTGAGAAGAACTTTGCCCAACTGGTTTATCTGGCTGGCAAATTTGCAGGGTTGTCCACAACGTTGCTGGACACTCAGGCTATTTTGGCAGATCTGAGCGGCACTCAGGCTAAACCGAGTGAAATTCGTACGATCTTGAATTTGCGCGACGCGTATCACTATGCGATGTCCTTGCAATATATCAGCGAAGTGAGCTTTGCGGCGTTATTGAAGATCAATTTGTTCGTCATCGGGGCCGGCGCGTCTGGGGCGGGTCAAATTCGAGTACAACCGGTTGTCGTGCCGTTAACGGACATGATATATCAACCGGCAATCCCTGATGAGACACAAGTGAAGCGTGAATTTGCAGATTTGGTGCAAAGCGAGGCAACGACCACGGATAAAGCCATCACCTTGCTGCTTTGGCTTTCCCGCGCACAGCTTTTCTTAGATGGTAATAAACGAACGGCAATCATTGCGGCGAATGCACTGATGACCGGCGGGGACTGCTGGCCGTTCCTGAAAACGAGTTGGCGGAATACTTACAGCGCTTGCAACAGTATTACAAAAACGGCGACACCGCCAACCTTAAACACTGGTTGTACGACACCGCCATCTTTGGTTTCTGATCGGCCCAACCTTACAAAACTGTTACCAGAAACGGACTTAAGCATGATGTTTCCCTAAGCCGCATGCTTTAGAATAAAACAGTTGAAGCGGTATACTGACGGTAGAGAAGGCAGGGTGCTTGGAGAATGTACGATAAGTTTGTGGAGAATGTCCGGTTGCGGCGGTGGACGGTGTTTTTGGTCATTGCGCTGCTCTTATACTTAATGCGAAGCCAGATGACGACGATTTTACTCACGTTCATCTTCTCGTTCCTGGCCGTACGGTCGCTCCAGCATTTACGCCGGCACTTCCCCATTAAGCGGCCTTGGATGGTGGTCGGTCCGCTGTACCTGCTGGTGATCGGTCTGCTGTATCTAGTCTTGACCCATTACGTGCCGATTATTGCCCGGGAAAGCCACCACGTTATCAATGGGCTGATCCGGTTTTACAACAGTCCTGAGTTTGATCAAAACGCGACGTGGAGCTTTCTCTCCCGTTGGATCGATCGCTTAGGCTTGGCCAATCAGCTGCACAACGGCTTGAACGGTGTCGTGGCCACCATTACCAGCATTGGACACGTTGGCTTTGCCATCGTCATTTCCTTCATCTTAAGCTTCTTCTTTGCAGTGGAGATCGACGATTTGAAGCAGTTCGGCCACAATTTTCTCACCAGCGACTTGGGCTGGTTCTTTCAGGATTTCAATTTTTTCGCCCAAAAATTCGTTAATACGTTCGGCGTTGTGATGGAGGCACAGCTGTTCATCGCGGTGGTGAACACGACGATCACAGCCATTACGCTGTTCATCATGCGCATGCCCAACCTGGCCAGTTTAACCGCCATGGTGTTCTTCTTCTCGCTGGTACCGGTGGCCGGGGTGATCATTTCCCTGATTCCGTTGTCTCTGGTGGCCTTTTCCGTCGGCGGCTGGCAGGATGTCATTTATATTCTGATCATGATTGCCGTGATCCACGTGCTGGAAGCCTATATTCTCAACCCGAAGTTCATGGCCAGCCGGACTCAGCTGCCGGTTTTCTTCACCTTCGTGGTGTTGATTTTTGCCCCGGAGATCATGGGACCGTGGGGGTTGATTGTGGGCATTCCGGTGTTTACTTTCCTATTGGATATTCTCGGGGTGAAGAGCATTCCGCGCCCCCAGCGGGTGAAGAGAGTTAAGAAAATAGTCAAGGAGGCTGTTCACGATGACGATTCAGATCACAGCAGTGACAAAAAGTAACGTCCGCCAAGTCGCGGATCTGCAGCATGATTTATGGCCGGAGCATCCGTTACTGGACTTGATCGTTGCGGCCCAGACCGCGGTACGTCAGGCTAAGAGCCATTATTGGCTGGCGATGGATGGGACGCAGGCGGTCGGCTTTTGTGAAGTAACGCTCCGGCACGATTACGTGGAAGGAGCGGATACGTCGCCCACCGGTTATCTGGAAGGGATTTACGTCCTGCCGGATCGCCGCCAGCAGGGCATCGGCACGCAGCTGGTGAATGAAGCGGCCCGCTGGCTGCGCAGTCAGCGCGTCAGCAGCATGGGCAGCGATGTGGCCATGGACAACACGGTGTCCCAGGAATTCCATCAGGCCTTGGGCTTCAAGGAAGTCAACCGCTTAGTCCATTACCTGCGGAAGAACTAGGGGGTCAGCACCATGCGGAAGAAATGGTGGCCGCTTCTGGCCGGCGCGGTCATGCTGCTGCTAGCCGGAATCGGCGTGTGGCGGGCGGCGTTGGACCGGCCGGAAGCGGTCAGTGAAGAAAAGCTGAACGGGCCCGCACTGAATAAGGCGATCGACCGGGTCGTCGCGCCGACGCATTTTAAAGGAGCCATTGCGGCGATTAAGAATGGCCAGGTGGTTACGGTGCGGACTTACGGCTATGCCAATGCCCAGACAAAGCAGCCGATCACCGGGGACACGTTATTTCCGATTGCTTCCATGGAAAAGCCGATGACCGCCGCGCTGATCGCGCAGCTGATCCGGGAGGGTAAACTGAACTACACCACCAAACTGAGCCGCTTTTATCCGGCCATCACCGGTGCCGATCAGGTGACGGTGCGCGAGCTGCTCAACCATACGTCTGGATTGGCGATGGATGAGGTGCCGCCGGCCAGCGAATTGACGACAGACAAGGCGGCATTAGCCTATACCGTTCATGAAGTGGCTAATACTCAGGATAAGTCGTTCAATTATACGAACGCCAATTTTGTGCTGCTGGCCGGGATTGTGGATCAGCTGACCGGCGAATCGTTCAATCAGGCATTAAAAAAACGCATTTTGGACCCGCTGCACCTGACCCATACCTACGATTATCGAGTCATTCCCAAGGGATCAGTGGTTGCTGAGGGGTACAAATATGACAACGGCCGAGATTATGTGCCGGAAGAATTGGATCACAAATTGTTATCCAGTTTGCTGGGTACCGGGTCGCTGTATATGTCCATCAAAGACATGGCGGTATTCCAATTGGCGTTGAGCGATGGCCGTTTGCTGACGCGGCCGCAGTTCAAAGAATTGACGGAACAGCCGGACCATGACGGCAATTACAGCGGCGGCTTTTTCAATCTCGATGAAGACACGCGGCTGGTGGTCGGGCAATATGATGACTTCCCGAACAGCTTCAACACGGTCTTTGAAGCATACAACACTAATTCTGCGGGGGTCTTGATGTTTGCCAATCAATTCACGGATGCTGATACTAAAAAGATGGCAGAAGAGATTTTGGGCCACTTATAACGGGCTTCGCCCTATGAATTTATGCCGTTTCCGTGTAAACTAAAGGAGTAAATTCAAAAGGCGAGGAGTTAATTTCAACAATGGCAAAACTTGTATTGATTCGTCACGGTCAATCTGCCTGGAACTTGTCCAACCAGTTCACAGGCTGGGTTGACGTGGACCTTTCTGAAAAAGGGGTTGAAGAAGCCCAACATGCTGGTGAATTACTGAAGCAAAGCGGCATCGAATTCGACCAAGCTTATACTTCTGTATTGACCCGGGCCATCAAGACCCTGCACTATGCATTGGAAGGCTGCGGCCAACTGTGGATTCCGGAAATGAAGTCCTGGCGCTTAAATGAACGTCACTATGGCGCTCTGCAGGGCCTGAACAAGAAGGAAACTGCTGACAAGTACGGTGCTGACCAAGTCCACATCTGGCGTCGTTCTTACGACGTGCTGCCTCCTTTATTGAAGGCGACGGACGAAGGTTCAGCAGCCAAGGATCGGCGCTATGCTGATTTGGATCCCCGCATCATTCCTGGCGGCGAGAACCTGAAGGTCACTTTGGAACGGGTTATTCCTTTCTGGGAAGACCATATCGCTCCGGATCTGATTGCTGGCAAGAACGTCATCATCGCTGCCCATGGTAATTCGCTGCGGGCCCTGACCAAGTACATCGAGAACATCTCTGATGCCGACATCATGAACTTGGAAATGGCTACTGGCGAACCGGTCGTTTATGACTTCAACAAGCATTTGGAAGTACAATCTAAGACTAAGCTCGACTAATGAGTTTGTTTTTTGAGGGCGTCCCTGCGGGGGCGTCTTTTTTTGACTAGTTTTATATGAAGGTAGTGTCGCTTTTACGGGATAATTGCTTAGTTGCGGGGTGTTTTTGTTTCAAAAGCGTAACGAAAAAACGGTCTGATATATCAGAACGCTTCTTGCTAGCTTACACATGTGCAACAAAAAGATTAATACTGTACGATATTTTGCAATTATACAATTTTTCAAAATAATTTCACACAGTAACTATAATGGTCATGTATCGAAACAAGCATATCGATAAGAGGAAGAAGAGTGCAACATGGAGAAAAAAGATCATTATCGGTTGTATAAGTCTGGCAAGCGCTGGCTGGCGGCCCTGGTTTTGACCGTTGCTGCGGGGGCAGTGCTGACTACTGGGGCTCCAACTGCACAAGCTGCCGGGACGAATGGCGGCGCGGCCGTGACTGCGGCCGAACCAGCATCCTGGAAGACTCAATTGGCGGCGTTGAACAGCGCTGTCACTGCGGGCAATTGGGGTAATTTGACTTATCAAAATCAAAAAATATCTGCTATTCTTGCTGGAGTAAGTGACGAGATGAGTTTGAACTTGGCTTGGAGTGAAACTTTCCAAGCGATTAGCAACAACACGGTGTCCAGTAATTTGCCGGATTCTGATGTACAAATATTCAACGTGTCGAAGTCGACCGACCCCAACTATTCAGGAAAGATGAATTCTGAGGTTTTGACCTCAATGATGCGCTCAGGTACGCCAGAGGTGGATCAACCGACCCCTGATTTTGGGGCGATTTTGAACCAAGCAATCGCATACACAAAGACTCAAATTGAAGATTACAAGATTACACGCAACAAGTGGAGCCTGTCTGGATTTGTACAAGCCCACAGCGCAATCGGACAATCGACCATCGAAAAACCAGATGGTACGAAAATTACGTTGGCAGCAGTGGTTGACCAAATTACGGACACCGCAAGCCTGGCACAGGCTTGGTCCGCCGTTGCACAAGCGGCAATTTCCAATGAATTGCAAGCGAAACTTAATTTACCTGACACGACGTCAGCGGCCAGCCAAGACACGATTGAAAAATTTATGACGAGCACAGCAAGCGGCGAGACTGTAACGAACGCTGAGAAAATTGCTAAGGCTGTCGCAGATAATTCACCGTCTGATGCAAATCCGATCCCGAATATTGATACAGTAATGGGCAATATTAACGCCGTGGTCGATAGTGCGGTCACTAACACCAAATTGCCTGAAACTGCAGATTGGCAGACTAACAAGACTGCTCTGACTGATTTTATCAACACGAACAGTAAAATTGGGCAAATGACTGTCAAAATCGACAACAACGGTAACACGGCAACCGTGGCCACTATCGTTAGCCAGGTTAACGATGCTGCCGGCTTGACGAAGGCTTGGTCAGCAGTCGCACAAGCTGTTTTGGCTGATGAACTGAAGACTAAGCTGAATCTGTCGGATACGACGTCGGATGCTAGTGTTAGCGCGATGACTAAATTACTCGATGCCAAAGCGCAGGGGTCGGATATCACCAATAGTGACGCAATCGCCAAGGTGATTGCTGACAACACACCGTCTGAGTCCAATCCAACACCGTCTGTGCCAACGGCTATGGTCCAGATCAGTGATGCCGCTGATAACGCGGTCGCCAATACGCAGTTGACTGCTGATTGGCAAATCAATAAAGACGGTTTAATTGCTTTCTTAAAGACGAATAGCACAATCGGTCAAGCGACTGTGAAGACGCCCAATGGCAACGTCACACTTGCTTCTCTGGCTGATCAAATTAAGGATGCAGATAGTTTAGCTAAAACCTGGACCGCAGTCGGCCAGGCTGTTCTGGCTGATGAAGTGAAGACCAAACTTGGTTTGGCGGATACGACGTCAGCTGAGAGCTTGAGTACAATTGCCAAATTCTTGGAGGCAACACCAACTGGATCAACCGAAACGAATGGTGCCGGATTGACCAAGGTCGTTGCCGATCAGACACCGTCTGCAGCGAATCCGACAATCGATGCTGCCACGGCGATGGGTAAGATCAGCAAGGCAGTCGATGATGCGGCAGACAACACTCAATTGCCTGCTGATTGGCAAGTTAACAAGGAAAACTTGACCAAGTTCCTGCAGGACAATAAGCTGGATCAATTACCGGTATCTGCTGCTAGCCAACAAACACTGGCTGACGTAGTGAATGACGTCAAGAGTCAAGACGACTTCGCCCAGGCATGGAACCAGGTTGTCTTCGCCGTGGCGACTCATGAAGCAGCGGCAAAACTCGGTCTTCCTGATGCCAACAACGAGCAAGTGAAGGCATACTTGGATGCTGAATCCCAAGTGCCTGAACATGCAGGTAAAACCAACCAGGAAGTCATTGCAGAGTTAGCGATGAAATCAGCTCCCAGTACCGCAAACCCGACACCCACTTTCGGGAATGTCTTGGCACCCGTAACGAGTTACGTAGATACGTCAGCCGCCGCTCAGACCAATTGGCAAAAGAACGTCGCTTCATTGCAAGAGGCCTTGAGTTTCAATAAGCTGGCTGATTTAACAGGTACGGTCAATGGCAAAACCGACAAATTGAGTCAGTTGCTGGCTAATACCAAGGATGATGATTCCTTTGCCCAGACTTGGGATGCAGCTTATCAGGCTGTTGGCGTGGAAATGGCCAAGCAGGCACTCGGCCTGTCAGACACAACCAGCCCAGATAATCTGGCCAAGATTGGAGCGTTCCTCAATGCACCGTCTCTGCAGACGGGCAAGACCAACGCTGAGGTGTTCCAAGCAATCACCGAGAAGGGGACCCCGACTCCGGAGAATCCGACGCCGGATTACAATGCCATTCTGGCGACTTTAAGCCAGTCTATCCATCAAGAGGCCGAGAATTACAAGCCAGTAACCCCGACCAAAGAAAACTGGCAGAAGAACGTCGACTCTCTGCAACAAGCTTTGGACTTCAACAAGCTGTCGGGCTTGACCGCTTCCGTCAATGGCGAGACCAGTACGTTAACCAAACTGCTGACTGACACCAAAGACGATCCCACATTCGCCGAGACATGGAAGGCTGCTTACCAAGCCGTTGTAGCGGAACTGATCAGACAGAATTTGGGTCTGAATGATATTACGAATCCTGCGAACGCGGAGAAGATCGACGCATTCTTGCAGGCACCATCTCTGCAAGCAGGCAAGACCAACGCCGAGGTATTCCAGGCAATCACAGATAAAGGTACGCCGACAACAGATAACCCAACTCCGGATTACAATGCATTACTGGCGACTTTAACCCAGTCCATCCATCAAGAAGCTGAGAACTACAACCCGCAACCCACGACAGAAAATTGGCAGAAGAACCAGGCTGCGCTGAAGCAGTATCTGGCGAGCAAGGGCTACGACAAGCTTCCCGAAAGTAGCGGCAGTAAGACGACTTTGGCTGATGTGGTTGATGCAGTGGACAGTGATACATCGCTGAATCAAGCCTGGGCGACGTCTGCGAATGCGATTGTTGCGGCTAAAGCACAGCAAGAAATTGACCCTAAGAACCCGCTGGACGAAAAGGTCTTCGAAGCGTTGCTGGCTGCGCCGTCCACTGATCCTAAGTATGCGGGCCAAACTAATGGTGAAGTTATTGCTGACATGATAGCTGCCGGTGCAGCATCTGTCACTAACCCGACTCCGGATTATGCGGCCAATGGCAATGCGTTGACGAACTATGTTGATCAAGCCGTCACGTATGCCCGGGTCAGCATCACAGTCACAGACTTTACCACGGCTGGCCACGGTGACGCATTCGATCAACGGATGCTGTTGTTCATGGTTGGGCAAAAAGTTGTCCTGACCCCGCAAGCACCGAATGGTTACCAATACGATCACGTAGAATTTGAAGGGGTTGACCAAAAGTCGGCGACTGGGGTGCTTGATTGGTCAGACAAGATTCAAGCCGGCAAGCAATATGACATCACCTACTTCTATACGCCAATCAACCAAGGCGGTGGCGGTACAGTAACACCGACTTATCCGACCACGCCGAGCAACTATGAACAAGCCGCTCACGGTGAGGTCTTTGTGAAGAATCCGAATGGCGCACTGCTGTACAGCGACATGAATATGACTAATCAGATCAGCGGCCGGTTACTGAACTTAGGCACAGCATGGACCTATTATAAGAAGGTCTTCGATGCCAATGGCAATTTGATTGGGTATAACCTTGGCGGTCAGCAGTATGTGAAGGCCGGCGATGTGCAGGAGACACCGGTCCAGAACATTACGCTGGAAGACTTCAGCGGTGTGGCCCAGATCGTTAATGGCGACGCGCAGGTTTATTCTGACGCCGCGATGACCCAACCGATCAGCGGTCAGACGCTGAGTGTCGGCAGCCGGTGGCGCGCTTACCAGAAGGTATTTATCAACGGGACCTTGGCCGGTTATAACCTTGGCGGTAAACAGTTCGTCAAGGCGGCTAATGTCACGGTTGATACCATGGTCGCTAAGCGCGGCGTCTTCACTGTTCGTTATCCGGCGAACCCGCGGTGGAGCATTGCTGTGTACAACGAGAACCTGCAAGTGCAGAAGGTTATCCCGGCTGGATCGCACTGGCAGATCTATGGCGTCAAGACGTTAAGTAATGGGCAAGCCTATTACAACCTTGGCGGCAACCAATGGGTACCAGTTGACTATGGTACGCTGCAGTAACATTAATTCTCACATGAGTTAAGGCATTCCCCCTGAAGCCCCTCGTCCGTTTGTGACGAGGGGCTTTTGCTGTCCGTAATTTGCAGTGTGCCTTTTTTTATGGCGGTGGACTGCACTATACTGGAAGTGTATCTGGGGATTTATTTCAAAAAGGGAGAATGGTACATATGGGAACGAAGGATCATTATCGCTTGTATAAATCTGGCAAGCGTTGGTTAGCAGCACTGATCATGCTGGCCTCCACTGGTGTTGTGGTAGCGGCCAATCCGCCCACAGCCCAGGCGGCGGCACCGACTAAAACGCCCGTTGTGACTGCGACGGAGCAGACCGATCTGCAAAAGAACGTTGCGGCCCTGCAAGCTGCGTTGAAGCAGAACAATTGGGGCGCCCTGACAGTAGACGGTCAGACCCTGACTGCCTTGGCTGCCAAGGCAAAAGATACTGACTCGCTGGAAACGGCGTGGCAGGCAGCGGCGCAAGTAATCAGTGCCCAGGCACTGCAAAATGGGCTGGGGCTGGCCGATATGACGTCGGCACATAGTCAGACGGTGGTCACCGACTTTCTGGATGCGCAATCAACAGTAACCGACGATGCCCGTCAAACGAATGGGCAAGCACTGCAAAGCATCGTCGCTCAAGGAATACCGTCCCAGGCCGAGCCGCTGGTTGACTATGCCGCGGTTTTGGCCAAAGTGACGGATTATTTGACCCAAGCGACGAAGACACCGGTGCCGGAGCAGCAGAACTGGCAGATCAATCAGGCCAGTTTGGCGAAGTTTCTGACAGATAACAAACTCGGCGGTTTGTTTGTCCCCGGCAGTACGACCACGACGCTGACCGCGGAACTGCAGCAGGTCAAGGATGATCAGAGTCTCAGTGCGGCTTGGGCGTCTATTGCCCAAGCAATCAGCTTGAATACTATGCAAAAGGATTTGCAGCTGAAAGACATCACATCCGCAGCCAGCCAAAGCGCACTGACCACCTTCCTGAATACTGAGTCGAAGACGCAGGCCGGTAAGAGTAATGCGGCCGTGTTCCAAGAGATTGTCAGCACGGGTACGCCAAACAGCGCGAACCCGACGCCGAATTTTGTCAACACGCTGGCCAACCTGGTCACGGCGATTGACGACGCGGCCAAGACGCCAGTACCAGCGGATTGGCAAGTTAATCAGGCTAGTCTGGCCAAGTTCCTGACCGACAACAAACTCGGCGGATTAATGGTGCCGGACAGCACAACGACGTTGGCCGACGCGGTAAAAAACGTCAAGGACGACCAGAGTCTGAGCACGGCGTGGACCGCGGTGGCTGAATCAATCAGCTTGCACGAGATGCAAAAAGTCTTGGATTTGCCAGACACCACTTCCGACACCAGCAAGACCACACTAACTGACTTCTTGGCCGCTCAGTCCAAAGCCGAAAATCACACGACTGACACAAATGAGGCTGTGTTCCAGAGTATCGTAGATGGCGGGATGCCGAGCGAGAAGAATCCGACGCCGAATTTCGCCAATACTTTGGCTGATCTGGCGGCGGCCATCGATGAAGCGGCCAACACACCGGTTCAAGCTGATTGGCAGATCAATCAGGCGGCTTTACTTCGCTTTCTCCAAGATGACCAATTAACGGAATTGACGGTGCCGGGGGAGAGCATCACCTTGGGCGATGCGGTTAAGCAAGTCAAGGATGACCAGAGCCTTAGTGATGTGTGGACGTCGGCCGCCCAGGCTATTAGTCTGCATACCATGCAGACTGCGCTGCACCTGACAGATACAACGGCGGCGGCCAACCGCGCTGTGCTCACCCAATTTTTGAACACCGCGTCAACCGTTGCGAGCCACACTGGGGACACCAACGCGATCGTCTTCCAGGATATTGTGGCTGGCGGCACACCGGGGCAGAAGAATCCGACGCCAAACTTCGCTAACACACTGGCCAGTTTGATTACGGCCATTGAAGATGCCGCTAAGACGCCGGTGCAGGCGGATTGGCAGGTGAACCAGGCCAGTTTGGCCAAGTTTTTGACTGATAATAAGTTGGGCGGATTGTTCGTGCCGGGCAGTACGACCAATACGCTGGCGGATTCAGTGGCTAAAGTGACGGACACCAAGAGCTTCGATGCGGCGTGGACGTCGGTCGCCCAGGCGGTCAGTCTGAAGGAAATGCAAACGGCGCTGAAGCTGACGGATACCACGTCGGTCGCCAACCAGCAGGCCCTGACTAATTTCTTGAGTACTCTTTCTACTATTGCTGGGCATACTGATGAGACAAATGCGGTCGTCTTCCAAGATATTTTGAAGGATGGTACCCCGAGCGTTGATAATCCGACACCGAACTTTGCGAACACCTTGGCTGACTTGATCGACGCAATTGATCAGGCCGCTAAGACGCCGGTGCAGGCTAATTGGGAGATCAATCGTGATGCTTTGCTGAAGTTCCTGCAAGACAACAAACTGACGGATCTCAAGGAACCGAAGAAGGACACGACGTTAGTCGCCTTGTTGCAGCAAGTCACAGATGACAAGAGTGTCAACACCGCTTGGCAGCTGGTTGCTCAGGCCGTGAGTCTGAAAGAAATGGCGCACGCCCTGAACCTGCCAGACGTTACGTCTGATGCCAGTGAGAGTAAGTTGAATAACTTCTTGAATACCTTGTCGACCGTTGAAGGGCACACTCAGGAGACCAATGCGATCGTATTCCAAGGAATCGTCAACGGCGGTGCACCGAGTGAGAAGAATCCGACCCCGAACTTTGCTAACACGTTGGCGGATCTGACCGCCGCGATTGATCAGGCGGCCCAGACGCCGGTGCAGGCGAACTGGGAGATCAATAAGGCAGCCTTGCTGAAGTTCTTGCAAGACAATAAGCTGACCGATCTGCCGGCGTCCGCTCAGGGCGGCAAGCTGATCGACGTGATTGAGAAAGTCAGCGATGACGCCAGCTTCAATCAGGCTTGGGCCAATACGGCAATGGTCGTGGCCACCGAGGAAGCGCGGCAGAAGCTGGGCTTGAGCGACCTGACCAGCCCAGCGAATCAAAAGATTTTGCAGGCCATTTTGGATGCGCCATCGACTGATGCGGCGCATCTGGGGCAAACAAATAGTGCCGCAATTACGGAAATGATTATGGCGGGTACACCCGATGCCGAGCACCCCACGCCGAATCTGGTCAATACCCTGACTTTGATTACGAGTTATATGGATAACGCGGTTCAGGCCCAGCAGGGCACAATCGTTGTGGAGGATTGGTTCGACGGAATCAAGTTAGGCACGCACAAGCTTCCGGTGGTAAGCGGTCAGGCAGTGACGGTGACGGCCAACACACACAGCGGTCTCGTTCTTTCTTACGTCACAGTGGACGGCGTGACCCAAGCGACGACGAATGGTCAGTTTGTCTTCTCCCGGGACACGATTAAGCCGGGCAGTACGGTTACCGTGAAGTACTATTACGTCAGTGCCAACCAAGGCGGTGGCGGCGGTACGACGCCGACGACACCGACCACTCCCAGCACACCGTTGCAGCCGAGTACGCCGGTCACACCGACGATCAACGCCCAAGCGGCCCGCGGGTCGGTCTACGTGAAGACGACCGATGGTGCAGTGCTGTACAGCGATATGGCGATGACCAAACCGATCAGCGGCCGGACGCTGGACTATGCCACAGCCTGGGCATACTTTGCGAAGGTCTATGACGCCAAGGGGAACCTCATCGGCTACAATTTGGGCGGCAGCCAGTTTGTTAAGCTCGGCGATGTCCAGGAAGCACCGGTGGACAAGGTGACCATTGAGTCCTTCAATGGGAATGTCCAGATTGTCGGTATGCCGGCGCAAGTTTATTCGGATGCGGCGATGACGAAGCCGATCAGCGGCCAAACACTGTCTGTCGGTACACAGTGGCGGACGTATCAGAAAGTCTACCACGATGGGATCCTCGCCGGCTACAACCTGGGCGGCCAGCAATTCATCGCGTCCGACCGGGCCGCGACAGACGGCGTGATTCCTAAGCGCGGCGTCTTCACCGTACGCTATCCGGAGAATCCGCAATGGGGTGTGGCCGTCTACGATGGTCAGCGGCACCCGATCAAGATCATTTCGGCGGGGACCCGCTGGCAGGTCTATGGCATGAAGAAATTCAGTGATGGGTTCACCTACTACAATCTGGGCGGCGACCAATGGGTACCGGCCAGCTATGGGAAATTGAATTAACTGAATGCATTGTGTTGAGTTCAGAGAGCGTCCCGTTGCGGCGGGGCGTTTTCTTTTGCCTTTTATCAGCGCAATTTGCTTGTTCCGGTGCAATTGATTGCTTATACTTAAGATGTATAGGTAAAATCCGGTTCCACGGGGAGGGGCAGTTCATTATGGAAAGAAAAAGACACTACCGGATGTACAAATCTGGCAAACACTGGATGACGGCGGCGGTGGTCACAATGGCCGTGGGGGTGCCTTTGGCTACACAGGTGCCAGCGGTGAAGGCCGCGGATACGGGTAATCAAGCAACTGTAACGGCAGTTGCCCAACAGGATGACAGTTGGAAAGCTAATGCTCAGGCGTTGAAGGATGCCTTAACTAAAGGTGGCTGGTCTAGTCTGAAACCCAGCGGGCAAAATACCGACTTGGGTACTTTAGTCAGTAATGCAACAGATAAGGCCACGCTCAATACTTCTTGGAACACGGCGGTGCAAACGATTAGTAACACCACCCTGCAAAAGTTGTTGGGGACGACCGATGCGACTAAAATTACGGCTTTTCGCGCTGGTCAGTCGACGGTACCTTATTATCAGGGCTATACGAACGATCAAGTGATCAACCGGTTTGTTGCGCAAAGCACGGTTGGGGCTGCCGAGACGACACCGGCAATCAGCTATTCGTCAACATTGAACAGTTTGGTCGTTTACCTGAACTCGGCAGTTCAAGTCAATTGGCAAACTAACAAGACGGCATTGCAGAGCTATCTCACTAACAACGGTCTGACCACGCTGCCCGTTGACGCTAGCGGCAATACGATTGGTGCGACGGTGAATGCAGTGAACGATGCCACCTCGCTCAACAATGCCTGGGCTGGGGCCGCTAATGTCATCGCGCGCGATGAGATTCGTCGCCAGCTGGGCTTTCCTAACGATACTAGCGCGACGTATCGGGCTCAAATTGACCAATTTTTACAAACTGTCTCCAAGGTCAGCGGCTATCAGGGCCGGAGTAACATCAGCGTTCTCAACGAAAAAATCACGAATGGTATGCCGACTACAGCGAATCCGACGCCTAACTTTGCAACGCTGGTTACCAGCTTGAGGAGTTACGTGACTGATGCAGTGAAGGCCGAAAATCTTACTGGCCAAAGCCAAGTCGTCATCCGCGACTGGGCTAATGGCGTGATTATCAATCAGCGCTCGACCACGGTCACAAGCGGACAGACGATTCCGCTTTACGCTGCCGCGCATGATGGACTCAGCTTCGACTCGGTGAAGATTGACGGTGTGACCCAAAGCACCACGAACGGGACATTGAATTTCTCCCGGACGTTCAGCCAAAGCACGACGTACTACGTGGATTATTACTTCATAAAGTCTACCGGGTATACTGAAAAGGATGCTCGGGGCACGGTGTATATCAAGAACACTAACGGTGCTGCTCTTTACAGCAATATGAACATGACGGCACAGATCACCGATCGCAATCTGAAACAAGGGACGGCGTGGGCTTCCTATAAGAAGGTCTATGATGCCCAAGGCAATGTGGTCGGCTACAACCTGGGCGGGCAGCAGTACGTCAAGGCCAGTGATGTGCAGGAAACACCGATTGGCGATGTGACGACTCAGACTTTCAATGGCGTGGTCAGTGTGATCAATCCGTGGACCCCGGTCTATTCGGACAGCGCGATGACCAAGCAGATCAATAACTGGACCTTGGATGCCGGGACGCGCTGGCAGGTTTTCCAGAAGGTCTTTATTGGCGGCAAGCTCGCCGGCTATAATCTGGGCGGGCAGCAGTTCATCAAGGCCAATGCCGTGCAAGAAAGCACGACCCCGTCGACGCCGCAGCAGCAGATTATTCCTAACAGCGGCGTCGTCAGCATCATTTCTCCCTATGGTGCGCGGGTATACAGTGACGCGGCCATGACCAAGGATACTGGTCGGGTATTGCCCCAGGGTGCCCGCTACCAGTACAACAACGAAGTCTACACGAAGGGCCAGCTCACCGCGTTCAATGTGGGCGGCAGTCAATTCATCAGTGTCGCTGACATTGCGACCCAAATTCCGCTTTACGGCGGTTCTGGCACCTTCACGGTCCGCTACCCGGCGAATCCGCGTTGGGGTGTGGCGGTCTTGGACAGCAATCTGCAAGTCTTGAAGATCATCCCCGCCGGCACGCACTGGCGCTCTTACGGGATCGGCATTCTCAGCGATGGCCGGACTTATTACAGTCTCGGCGGCAACCAATGGGTACCGACGGATTACGGCTTCGTGCAGTAATCGAAGGCTAACAGACAATTTTCTCGACGGCGGGCAGCAATGTCCGCCGTTTTTTGAGACGGCAATCGTGACAGATTCTTTACAATGTGCTAAGGAGCCATTTCTTTCTCAACCAATAGGGTACAATGTGGCTAAGACATTGAGAAAGACGTGTAGAAAATGAGAAAAAGGCTGTACCAGTTCTGCTACGGGCTCATCGCGGTGGGCGGCGGACTGGTGATTTACCTCGGCATCCTCTTATTAAGCCGAGCTTACGCATATTACGCCTGGGAGCCTGGGCAGAAAGCCGTGATCTGGTTTGGCCTGCACGCCGGGAACGCCGTCGTGCAGCTGATGATCCCGGTGCTGTTTGTGTTAGCCGGTTTTGTCAGTGCCCGCAAACGCGGATCATTGGCCTGGCCGCTCCAAATCTGGCTGCGCACGGTGAGTGCCCTGATCCTCGGCACCGCCGCTGTTTTCATTGGTTTGAAACAACTCACGCTGCCGGCCATGCTTAGCAGTTTCCTGCCCCTGACCCGCGGTGTCAGTGCTGTGTTCACGGGCTTTATTATCAGCTTGATCGTGCAACCGCTTTTCTACCGGCTGCTGGAAAGGTTCGGTCAGTGGCCCGGCTGGCTCTTAACGGCCACGACGCTGGTCGGCGGGTCGATTTTAACTCCGGCCCAAGCGGATTATGCCAGTTTCCGGATGCTGCCGCTGATGGTCGGGCTGTTTCTATTTGGCCTGGTCCTCCAGCGCAGCCGCTTTAATCAGCTGCGCAGCGGCATGGCGGCCCTGCTTGGCACGGCGGCCCTGCTTGTCACCTGGGCCAGCCAGGCCGGTTTGGGCAAGTTGTCCCTGTATTACGAAGGGGATTACCGGTTTATGGATCAGTTGGCCGGACCGTTCAGTCTGCCGGTGGTCTTGACTGCGGCGGCGCTGGTCGTTCTGATTACCCGCTGGTTTAATGAAAAACAAAGCCAAAACTTGATTACCATGCTAGTCATCAGTTTCACTGTGGCCCAATCGCCGTTCATCGGGCAGACCTTGATGGCCCCGGCGATGCAGGCCACCGGCAATAACTTGGTGAACTTTGGTCTGTTGTCGATTGGCCTCGCCCTGATGCTGAGTTTGGCTGCCTGGGCCTGGACGATTTTTAGCGGCTGGCTGTTCCGCCGGTCGTTGGCGGTTCTCGATACGCGCTTGGCCTTCACCGCCACCGGCGACTACCGGACTGGCCTGCCGGCTCTCGGCCGGGCGATCATTGCTTGGCTGCGCCGCAACTGGCCGCCCATCATGCTGGTGGCGGTGTTCTACCTGACCGTTTTTGCTTCCTTCCTGGCCATGTCGCCCAACGGCAAGATTTCCATGGGGCTGAAGGGGGAGACCCAGCCGATTTTGAGTTATTTGCTGGTGGACGGACAGAAGTCCATCGTCTACACCGGCCTCTTTCTCATCGCTGCGTTCTTCATCCTGTATGTCCTGACGACCCGCTTCTGGGTCAGCTTTCTCCTCACCGAAACGATCTACGCCGTCTGGACCGTGGCCAACGCCATCAAGATGGTCTACCGTTCGGCGCCGATCACGCCGGCAGACCTGCACGAGTTGACCGCGCTGCCGGAGTTGATGGCGATGCTGGGCAAGCACACCGTGTGGTGGGTCCTCCTCGGGCTGGCGGTGCTGATCACCGTGATCGTGGTGTTAGAAAGAAAGCTGCCGCGGAAGATCCGCGTCAATTGGGGCGTGCGCATCGGCGGCGTGATCCTCGGGTTCGTGCTGCTCCTATCCCCGGCCACCGCCAATTCGCCGACTTCCTATTCCCGGCTGTTCAACTCGGCGATGGGCAACGGCCAAGACGTGATCACGCCGCTGAAGGGCGTCCAGCGCAGCGGCCCGCTGCTGCAATTCGTTAATGCCGTGGATATTCAGGTGATGGACAAGCCCAAGGGCTATTCCGAAAGTCGGGTCCAGGCGATTCTCGCCAAGTACGCGCGGCGGGCCAAGGCAATCAACCAGACCCGGACGACGAAGATTGGCGATCAGACCGTGATTTTCAACCTGAGCGAAAGCTTCGCCGATCCCAAGCAGTTTCCCGATGTCAAAGTCGGCGGGGCAGATCCCATGCCTTATATTCGCCAGCTGACCAGTGAGACCACCGGTGGGCACATGCTGAGTGCGGGCTATGGCGGCGGGACGGCGAACATGGAATACGAGGCGTTGACCGGACTAGTGATGGGCAACTTCTCGGCGAATGTGACGCCTTTTTCCCAAGTGATTCCCCGAGATACCAAGGTGGCGTCGTTCAATCAGAATTTCCCATACTCCGCGGCGATTCACCCATACAACGGCACGTTCTACAATCGGCCCCAGGTCTACAACAAGATGGGTATCGACAAGTATTCTTATCTCGGCAGCAAGTACCCCATCACGAATCAGAGCAAGATCCAGAAGAGTCCGTACCTGTCGGATAACACCGCGTATGCCAATGCGCTGAATCAGATCAACGCCAAGCAGAGCGGGCAGTTCATTGAACTGGTCACGATGCAGAATCATATGCCTTACGACAGCTACTATTACCCGAATAATCCATACCAGGGCAAGGTGACCGGGACGGCGTTGAAAGAGCAGAGCATCGCGGACGCTTTTGCGACGTTTACTTACGGTATCAGTCAGACGGATCAGGCGGTGGCGAAATTCATCAAAGCCCTGGATCAGATCAAGAAACCAGTGACAGTGGTCTTCTATGGTGATCACTTCCCGGGGATCGTGAACAACAAGTATCTGACCTTGCGCCCGGTGCGAATGCATGCCACGACGTTCTTCATCTACTCGAATAAAGCCAGCAAAGCCCACAACACAAAATTGAAGAATACCAATTATGTGGGCACGAACGACTTTATTCCGCTGGTGCTGGAACATCTTAATGCGCAGGTGTCCCCGTATGAAGCACTGCTCACCGACGTGGACCACGATCTGCCGATCATGTCCATGCCGCCTAATCAAAAGAAAAACAAAGCGGGCAAGGTCAAGACCAGCCCGGCTTGGGTGGGCGACGATGGTGATTGGTACAACGTGAAGAAGATGACGGCCAAGCAGAAACAGCTTTACGCCGATTATCGGATGATTCAATACGATATCACTGCGGGGCGGCAATATGCCTTGCAGGATAAAGCGTTTATGACGAATCCGGGGAGGAAATAACACTTAGTTTTTCAAAGACGTCCTTCGGGGCGTCTTTTTCGTAGAGAGCGCAGGCCGACGGTCAGAAGCGTAAGCACAAGGCAGAGGGAACGAAAAACCCGGGCTTAGGTTTTGCGTTCCCTCTGCCTCGTGCTCTAGCTTCTGTCGGCCGAAGCTCGTTTTTGGAAACGGATTCTGTTGATTTAGCAGTTGACGGGATACTATTCAGGTTTTAGAATACGGAATGAACGTTCATTCCACTTTCTGAAAATAACTCACTGGGGAAGGAAAATATGCTATGGACAAAGTAACCAATACCAAAGGAGACGCGATCTTAGAGGCGGCCCTGCACCTATTTGCCACGCAGGGTTATGCCGAGACCAACGTTCCGTCAATTGCTAAGGCTGCTCAGGTCGGGGTGGGCACGGTTTACCGCTACTTCAAGAATAAAGACAGTATTTTGAACCATCTCTTTCAGAAGGTCCTGGCCGTTTTTCTCTCTGAAATTCAGGAAGCAGTGGATGAGCATGCAGATATTCAGGCCCAGTTCAGCCAGTTGTTCGATGCTTCAGCCGGGTTGATGCTGAACTACACACCTGAACTGCAATTCATGAATCTCAATGTTTTTAATGAGGTCTTGGATGACGATAGCCGGGCTGCCAGAGCAAAAGTGATCACGTATTACACTGATTTTCTCCAGCACGGTCAAGACGCGCACATTTTTGTGCACAGCAGTCCAGATGTTCAGCTGGTTCTGCTGTATGGCAGCGTGCAGACGATGGTCAGTTTCCTTTGGGCGAAACATCGCTTTGCTAAAATTCCGCCGGCAGACACGCGGAATATTCGGCAGTTGAAGAATCAATTATGGAACGCACTCACTGTGGAGAGGAAGATTTTTGTTGAAGAAGTTTAGAGAACACCACATTCTCGCCCTGATTGCCTGGATCGTGATCGTCGTTGCGGCCCTGATCATGATGCCCAACGTCAGTCAGCTGACCCGGGATAAGGGCGCTATCAAGCTGCCCAACGATGTGGAGAGCCAAATTGCCACGCGCATCGAGAAGAAAGCGAACGACAATAAGACCGTCCGTACATATATTGCCGTGTTCAACAATGGCAATCAGAAGTTGTCCGCCGACCAAATCAAGGATATCAACACGACGATCAAGGATATCCACAACGTCAAGGGTTTGTCTGTCCGGAGTATTACCGCCCCGAGTGATAACGCGGAAACTAAGAAGCAGCTGGTTTCCAAGGACGGCACGACTCAGATGGCGATGATCACGGCGAAAGCCAATGGCCGGGTCGCAGTCCAAAGCAAAGCGCTGGAAAAGCAGGTCAAGACCAGCGGCTTGAAGACCTATATCACCGGTTCCGACGTGCTGAACGATGATTTCTCGACCATCACCGAACAAGGTATTCAGAAGACTGAAATCATTGCCATCGTCTTCATCTTGATCGTCTTGATCATTGTCTTCCGTTCGCCAATCGTTCCGCTGGCTTCGCTGATCACCGTTGGCGTGGCCTTCATCACCAGCTTGAGCATCGTGATGAACCTGGCTCAGTCCTTTGATTTCCCCATCAGCAACTTCACCCAAGTGTTCATGGTCGTGGTGCTGTTCGGGATTGGGACGGATTACAATATATTGCTGTATAACACGTTCAAAGGCAACTTGGGCGAGGGCCGAACGCCGGTGGAAGCCACTCGGCGGACACTGAAATACGGCGGCCGAACGATCCTGTATTCTGGATTGTCGGTCCTGATTGGTTTCACCGTGTTGGCCTTGGCCAAGTTCTCATTCTACCAATCTGCTGTTGGGGTCGCCGTTGGGGTTGCTGTGCTCTTGCCGGTCCTGCTCACCCTGAACTTATTCTTCATGAGCACGCTGGGCGAACGGCTTTTCTGGCCCACTGGGACCAAGGGCGGCGAATCCGAAAGCCGCTTATGGCACACGCTGTCTAAGTGGGGCTTAGCCCAACCGATCATCACCATCGCCGTCATCGTCATCGCTGCCATCCCGTTCCTGTTCACGATGAATCAGACGCTGAATTTTAATAACGCTGACGAATTGCCAGAGAGCATTCCCTCGAAGGTCGGCTACCGGCTGATCCAGAAGCATTATTCCAAAGGGATGACCGCACCATCGACCGTCTATATCGAAAGCAAGCGACCGCTGAATACGCAGGAAGACCTGGCTGCTGTGGATGATTTGACGCAGTATTTACAGGCTGAAAAAGGGGTCAAGACCGTCGCTTCGGTCACTCAGCCGGGGGGCAGCAAGATTTCCCAGCTTTACCTGAAGAATCAGCTGAGCACGATCGTTTCTGGTTTGAATCAGTCCACGAAGGGCATGAAACAGATTCAAAGCGGGCTGAGTGACGCCAATAAGCAGCTGACTAGCGCGAATGTGCCGGCCCAAACTGCTCAGGTACAACAATTGGCCAATGGCACCCAGCAGCTGCAAAGCGGGGCCGGCCAGTTGAATGCCGGGGTCAGCCAGTATACGGCAGGTGTCGGCCAAGTGAATAACGGCGTCGGCCAGATGCAGAGCCAGGTACCGAGTTTGACTAGCGGCGTGAGCCAGTTGGCCAGTGCGACCCAACAATTGCAAAGCGGGGCCAGCAGTTTGAGCCAAGGCATCAATCAATATACTGCTGGCGTGAGCCAGGTGAACAGCGGCGTTGCGTCGCTGCAAAGCAAGACGCCGGCATTGACCAGCGGGGTCAGCCAACTTTCTGCTGCTGGCACGCAATTGCAAAATGGGCTGAAACAACTGAATGCTCAAGTTGCTCAACTGGCCAGTCTGAATAGCCAGCTGGCGCAATTGGCGGCGAGCACTGGGGCTTTGAGTACCGGGGCGACCCAGCTGAATAGCGGCATCAGCAGCATGAGCGGTCAATTGCCGACGCTGGCCAGCGGGGTAAATACGCTCGCCAGCGGCAGTCAGCAGTTAGCCGGTAACGGGACGGCACTCAAAAGCGGGGCCAGTGCGCTGAACAGCGGCACGACCCAGGTCAACAGCGGGATCCAGTCGCTGAATGGCCAGCTGCCAGCACTGAGCAGCGGCGTCAATCAGCTTGCCCAAGGGACCGGTCAGCTGGCCAGCCAAAGCGGCACGCTGAATAACGGAGCCTCCTCTGTATCTGCGGGCACCCAGCAGGTCAACGCTGGTGTGCAGCAGATGAATACTAAGGTTAAGGCTCTGGCGACTCAAGTTGCTCAGCTGCAAAAGGGCTTAACCAGTGCCACTGATGGGTTGACCACTCTGCAGCAGGGCAATGCCACGATGAAGGCATATCTCAGCGGCCTGCAAAAGTCCTATATGGGAGATAATTTCTACATTCCCCAGGACACGATCAAGAGCAAGACTTTCAAACCGGCTTTGGATAATTACATGGCCGATGACAACAAGATCACCACGTTGACAATGGTCTTCAAAGGTGATCCGGCGACGTTGGCAGCAGCTAAGCGGGTACGAGTTATCCAAAGCGATCTTAAGGCCAAAATGAAGCATGGTCCGTTGAAGGACGCCACGGTGGCGGTGGGCGGTCAAACGTCGCAAACTGCCGATCTGCAGGAACTTGCCAACGGCGACTTCCTGCGCACGGCGGTGATCATGGTGGTCGGGATCGCCATCGCTTTGATGGTTGTCACCCGATCGATCATTCAACCGCTGACCATTCTGGCAACGCTGTTGATGGCTTACGTCACTTCGTTGAGCTTGACCCATATCGTGACGAAGGTGTTCATGGGTGTGCCGCTGCTAACGTGGAACACACCATTCTTCTCCTTTATCATGCTGATCGCGCTGGGGGTAGATTACAGTATCTTCCTGATGATCCGCTTCCGCGATCTGCGGGTGATCGAGCACAACACCGCCAAGCGGATGCTTAAAGCAGCATCCGTCATCGGCGCAGTCGTGATTTCCGCCGCCGTGATCCTCAGCGGGACCTTTGCCGCATTGATGCCTTCGGGTGTCACGACGCTGATTCAAGTGGCCTTGGCCGTGATCATCGGGTTGGTGATCCTGGTCATTACCCTGCCGCTGATGCTCTCGGCAGCAGTGGAATGGGTCGCTCGGTCCCAGAAGCTGCCGAAGAAGGGCAGCAGTGCGTATCAGGCAGAGAGTGAAGCGGCCGGCGATGGGCAGAAGGCTCAGCCGACAGATAAGAAGTAATCATCAATAAACGAAAAAGGCGAGCGGATTCATCCTAATCTGGATGAGTCTGCTCGTCTTTTTGCCGGTATTGCAGTATTGAAAGAAGCAGGCAGAAAATTAAACCTTCTGCCTGCTTCACGCTTCAGTATTCTTATTGCCGCTTCTTTATCTCAATCGTATTGTCCTCATGGGCAATAATGACGGTGTCGCAAATGCCGAGGAACAGGCCGTGTTCGACTACCCCGACGGTACTGTCGAGGTAGCTGGCCAATCCGCGCGGCGCAGGGAGGGGATCGATATATAAGTCGATGATGTAATTGCCATAATGGGTCACGTAGCGTTCATTGACTCCCATGGTGCGGAAACGGGGGAGCAATCCCTCATCGGCGAATTGATTGAAGACTTGCTTGGCGCTGATCGGCAATACTTCCACAGGTAAGGGGAAGCCGCCTAAATGATCCACCACTTTTGACTCATCCACGATCCATGTGTTGTGCAGTGAATGAACGGCGACGTTCTTCTCCATCGTCAGTGCGCCGCCACCGCCCTTGATGCCGTCCAGGTGGCTGTCCACCCGGTCGGCACCGTCAATGGTTAAGTCCAAATGCTCCACGTCGCTGAGTTCGCCGACGGTGAAGCCTAGGCTCTCTAACTGCTGCCGGGACCGGTCGGAGGTGGTGACCACCGCGCCCAGTGCCAGGCCTTCTTTTCTCCGTTTGCCTAAGGCATCAATGAAGAACTTGACAGTGGATCCAGTGCCCACCCCCAAGCGCATACCGGACCATACGGTGTCTGCGGCGCGTTGGGCGGCCTTTTCCTTCATCGTGTTCTGATCGACTTCGCTCAGCATCGAATAACCTCCTTAAATTTCACTGTTATTATACATGAATATGCTCAATTTGTGAAATAGAAATCGATATAGTTTTCTGACCGGAACAACACCCGGAATCGGTAGAAACGCCTGCGTATAAAGGTTCCTAACACAATCACAATTGGAACGGTCCAAATTAGGTAATGGCGTAGAACACTGAATGAGCATGTTACGTGATAGAATGAGCAAAATACAGTACACTGAAAAGGAACGCAATACGAGAGTTCGCAAAAATCAGTTTGCTGCTGGTAAAGGAGGCATGGCTGGCTACGCCAAAAAATCGCAACCGGCCAAACGTATGAATGATTATCTGGATTTGAATGACGATGCGCTGGTGCGGTACCCTAATCCGTCCATTGGGGTAGTGGTGCCGACCTTAATGAACCCGTTTTTTCCGAAAATGCTTAGCGGAATCGCAGAAACGGCCCGGATTCAGGGCTATTACACGGAGGTGTTTAACGCCGCGCAAGACGGCGGAGATTGGACGAATCTGGCGGCCCGCTTTGCCCAGGGCCGCCAGCAGGGCTTGATTCTCGCTGCACCGAAAGTGACGGAGAAAATTGTCCGGCTGCTCGCTGAGACCGAGCCCATGCCCTACGTCCTGACGGATCAGGCCGATGATGTTCCCGGGGCTTTGCGGGTGGCAGTGGATGACACCACCGGCGGCGGTTTGGTGGTGGATCATTTAGTGGGATTGGGCCATCAACGGTTTGCCATTGTCTGCCCGCCTCAGCTGCCGTTCAATATGGCCGCGCGCTACCGGGGCTACTTGGATGCGTTAGGCCGGCACGGTATTCCGCGGAACGCGGTGACTTATGTGTCGGCCCCCCTGACCCGGGAAGCCGGGCAAACCGCGGCAGCGCGGATCGTGAAGCTGCCCGGGATCACCGCCATTATTACCATCAATGATGATTTAGCCATTGGCGTGTTGAAAGGACTGCATGAACTGGGCAAGCGGATTCCCCACGATTATTCAGTCGTCGGTTACGACAATACGGACCTGTCGAATTATGTCACGCCGGAATTGACCACGGTGAATCAGCCGGTGATGGACCTGGGCCATGCGGTCGCTGATTGTCTATTGGCCAAAATCGAGCGGCGAGAGCCGGCGGTGCCAGCGACACTGCCAGTGGAATTAGTCGTCCGGGCCAGTTCCGGCCGGGCAAAACTCGCCTAAGAGCGTGTTTTCCGGTAAGATGGGCGTAGAGATTATTTGGAAAGCAGGCATTTTCTATGACCAATCGCATCGTGATCATCGGCAGTATCAATGTGGATAATATTCTGCACATTAACCGGCTGCCGCAGCCGGGAGAAACCATCGCCATGTCGGAATATTCCCAGGCCGCCGGCGGCAAGGGGGCCAATCAGGCCGTGGCCAGTGCGCGCAGCGGCGCGGCGACCACGTTCATCGGCCGGGTCGGTGACGACAACAACGGTTGGCTGATGATTGAGAAACTGAAACGGGAAGGCATTGACGTGCGGCACGTGATCACCAGCCATACGCTGCCCACGGGTCAAGCGTATATTCTATTGCAAGAAAGCGGCCAGAATTCGATTATTATCGACCATGGGGCGAATTATCAGGTCATGGTGGAAGACGTGGCCGCTGCAGCTGACGCCATCCAAGCCGCTGACTTTGTGATCACCGAATGCGAGACGCCGATTTCCGCGGCCGCGGCGGCGTTCCATCAAGCCAAGGTGGCCGGGGTGCGTACCATTTTGAATCCGGCCCCGGCGAATCAGCGCTTGACCTCCGAATTGTTGGCTCACACGGATATTATTGTGCCCAACGAGACAGAAAGCGGCACGCTGACCGGGATGCCGATCACGGATCAGGCCTCGCTGGCCGCGAACGCTGCTTACTTCCGGGAGCGGGGCGTGGCTACGGTGTTGATTACACTGGGTGATCAAGGTGTTTATGTGGTGACGGATACGGGGAGTCGGCTGCTGCCGGCTTTCCCTGTCCACGCTGTCGATACCACGGGTGCGGGAGACGCGTTTATTGGCGCGCTCGCTTCTGAACTCCAGCCCGATTTAAGCAATCTGTACGCCGCGGTCCAATATGCCCAGCGGGCGTCATCCTTAGCTGTCCAGGGACTCGGGGCGTTTCCGTCAATTCCGCATCGGCAGGCCGTTTTGGCCGCTGCCAAGAACGCTTAACCCAAGCGGCACCGATTGTCCAGTGGATAATCGGTCTTTTTTTGCGGGCAGATGCTATCGAGACCCACTTTCGGGTAGAATAGGTGGTATGGATTTCTTCGTGCAGAAAAGGATGTGGCATTTTCAGTGAACGTCGTGGATTTTGATTACCAAAGCCGCCCGGCCCGGCGGTGGGACTGGCTGCTGGCTTTTGGTTTAGCCGCCGTACTCTTTTTCGCCGCCGGCATTGTTGCCCAGGCCAATCCGCTCACCGGCGGCTCGTGGCTGGGCGGCGATCTCAGCCAGCAATACGTGTCTTTTTTTCAATATTATCGGCATGTCTGGGCGGGAGCGACGGATCAGATTGGGTATAGTTTCGCCAACGGTCTGGGCGGCAGTATGGCTGGCAATTGGGCCTATTACTTATTGAGTCCGTTTAATTTACTCACGCTCTTATTTCCTGCCAGCCAAATTCCGTTGGCGTTGTATGTCTTGGTGTGGTTGAAAATCAGTTGTGCGGCTGCGGCCATGAGCTTCATGCTGCGCAAAGTCGAACCGACTTTGGAGCGGACCATCAATCTGGCACTGGCCATCAGTTACGCCATGATGGGCTATGCCATTGTCTACCAAATGAATCTGATGTGGCTGGACGGGGTGATCTTGCTGCCGCTGCTGGTCTGGGCGTTGCGGCGGCTGCTGGATCAGCGCAGTTATGTGCCGTACACCTTGCTCTTGGCGCTGGCTGTCATCAGCAATTACTACATTGCTTATATGCTGGCGGCCTTTTTGGTCCTGTATTGCCTGTACATGGTGATCATGTCCTGGGCGGATTGGCGCAAAGCGGGCAAACAGATAGTACGGTTTGTTTGGGGCTCGCTGCTGGGCGGGCTGCTCAGCATGGTCGTGGTGGTGCCCACTTTGCTGGACCTGCTGGCCGGCAAGGGGACCCAAGCCACGCCGCATTTGCCGCTCATCATGCAGGGTTGGACGCTGGTACCGACAAAACTGATTCTGGGATCGCCCAGCAACGGGCTGCCTAACGTCTTCATCGGTACGCTGGCCATGTTTGCGTTTGTCGGCTATTTCTTCAGTACCCGCTTTGCCTTGCGGGAGAAGATTGCCGGCGGGCTGGTTGCCTTGATTTTAGCTTCCGGGTTTCTGTTTAATGCTGTCAATCTTTTTTGGCACGGCATGCAGCTGCCCCAGGCCTATCCGTTCCGGTTCAGCTTTTTGGTCAGTTTCTGGTTGATTTATCTGGCGGCTACTCAGCTGACGCAAATCGATTATTGGCATTTTGAATCCTGGTTTCCCAGCACACTGGTGGGCGTTGCTGTGCTCGGCTACGCTTTCTTGATGCGTCATCAGGTGGTGGGTATCACCTGGTCCCGGCTCCTGCTCAGTGTCTTTTTCTTTCTATTAATCATTGCGACGGTCGTTTTGTGGGAGAAGCGGAGCGAACGGCTCTGGCGTTGGCTGGTGCTGCTGGCGGTAGTGGGCGAGTTTGGCGCGAACGCGGCGCTGGTCGCCCGGCAGATGGTCCGCGTGCCGACGGCCACGTATACCGAGTATTATCAGCGGACGCACCGGTGGGTGCAGACCGTCCAGAAACAGGACGACACGGCTTTTTATCGGTTGGATAAGAACTTTGTGCGGGCTAATGACCGAGGCGATGCCTTTGGTCAGGACTATGCCAGTGCATCGGTCTTTACGTCGAATACGCAGCCAGCCATCGCCAAGTTCTACACGGCGATGGGGCTGCCAGCCTATGGTTATTGGGCGGCCTATACGAATGGTACGCGGTTGACCGATACGTTCTTGGGCATCAAGTATTTTGCCACGACAACGCAGCCGACGACACCGGCGGCTAATTTTACGAATTACGGCCAACGAAACGATTTGGCGACCCAGCCGGTGACGACTCAGCAGAGCAAGGTCACCGTGCGTGAAAACACAGACGCGCTGCCCCTTGGCTTCGCGGTACCCAGCAACATGGTGACCCCGACGTACCAGACTTTGGATATCTTGGGCAACCAAAACAATTTATTCAATGCCCTGACTGGCGCGGATGATGCCTACTTCACGCCGTTGACCGCAACCGCGCCGAAATTGACCAACGCCATATTGACCAAGTCGTTGACTGGTACGACGATCACGAAGAAGAATCCGGCCAAACCGGCCCAGGCGGTCTTCACGATTGCTGCGCCGCGCCAGCTGCCCACTTACATCACGATTGATCAGAGCTTGCTGAATACCGCTCGGGTCACCCTCAATGGTCAGGCCATCACGTTTTTCCCGGCCCAGTATGCCCCGGTACCGTTGGGGACGCTGCCCCGGCATGGCCGGGTTACGCTGACGTTAAATTTGCTCAGCAACAAGATTCAATATCAAGCCATGCAAATCGATCAGCTGCATCCAAATATTTTACAGGAGGCGGCAACGAAGCTGAAGCAGCAGTCATGGCGGCTGCGCAAGGTCAAAGCCAATGAATTGGCCGGCGCGATCACGACGACCAGAGACCAACAGCTGCTGACGACGATTCCGTACAGTCAGCGCGGTTGGACTGCCACGGTGGACGGCAAACCAGCCGCTATTAAGCAGGCTTTGAATACGTTTATCAGCGTGCCGCTGAAAGCCGGACAGCATCAGGTGGTGCTGCGCTACCGGATTCCGGGTATTCGATTGGGCATCGACCTCAGTATCGCCGGTCTGGTTTTGCTGATTGGCACCTTGATCATCATCCGGCGGAAGCGGCCGGCTGATGGCGACGATGAGATTCAGTAATGAGTGAAGGGGGAGATTCACTAATGCTGGGCAAACGCCTGCGACGTTGGCTGTGGCCGACGGCTTTGACCATCTTGGCGGCCATCGCCAATATTCTTTATTCCGGTGTGTCGTTTATTTATTATCCGATCACGCTGCCGGATCCGAATTGCTACCTCACTGTCGGGCGGGCCATGGCCGCCGGGAAGGTGATGTACAAAGACATTTTTGATCAAAAGGGACCATGGACCTATTTTCTCCACTGGTTCACGATCACCATCACGCCGAATCAAGGCGATTACGGCTACCTGATTTTCGACATTTTCTTCACCGTGCTGATCCTGTGGTTCGCCTACAAGATCATGCGGCTGTATTTGTCTTTCCAGTGGAGTGCGCTGCTCACGCCGGTTTATCTGGTGCTGATCATGCAGCCGTATTTCTATCCCATGGGGGACACGGTGGAGATCACCTGTATGCCGGTGATGCTGGCTGCCATTTATTTGGTGCTGCGTCAGGTCCGGCAGCCTGACCGGCTGGTTCATTGGTGGGAATCCGGGCTGCTCGGCGTGGGTCTGAGCTGGATTTTGTGGACTAAGTTTTCGCTGATCCTGCTGCCCGGGGTGGCCACATTGGTGCTGATCACCTACGTTTGGCGCGCTCAAGGTGCGCCGGAAGCATTGCGGCACATTATTTGGGGAGTGATTGGCGCTTTGCTCCCCACGATCCCGGTGATTATTTATTTTGCTGTCAACCATGCGTTCAGCTATCTTTTCCATTATTATTTTGTGGTTAATTTGACGGCCTATAGTCCCGCCTCGCGCATGATTCTGCCCTTGGCGATTTTGCGGGGCATGACCTACGGTATTTTTCACAACTTGACCAGTAATTGGGGTCTGGGGATCGCCGGCGTATTATTCTTTCTCAGTTTTTTCGTCGGACCAGTGGCTCCGCGGCGCTGGGGCGATCGGCTGGCGATTTTCCTGCCATTCTTCGCTGGGCTGTTTGCGGTGGCGTATCCCCAATATGGCGGCTATTATGTCTACCCCGATTGGGTGATCGCGCCCATCGCCGCCGTGACCGGGGCGTGGTTATTGGTGAAAGCCTTCCCGATGCTGAAAGGCTGGCAGCTGGCTGGTCGCCATCTGGGTTTTGCCTGGACTGGGGTGGCCTTCACCTTGCTGTTGGTTCTGGCGAGCTTGAACACCACACCGCGTCAATCGTGGCTATATAACAAAGACAAACCGGTTTTTGACCAATTCGTCGCGCCAATTCGCAAAGATCCGAATCAGGACGCGTCGCTCATGCTTTACAACGTGATGGACCAGGGGTTCTATTATTTTGCTGGGAACAAGATTCCTCCGACTCGCTATTTCACCCACTACAACATCAAGGATAAACAGTTCCCAGAGTTGAAGCAGGATCTGAACAAGCGGCTGCGGGCGCGCTCGGTGGATTACGTGATTACCCGGCACGGGACGGCTAAGAAATACCGTAAGTTCAAGGTGGCTAAGGTGATCAAGCAAAATTACCGGCTGATCAAGACACTGCCTTATTGGGGTATGACCTATGATCTGTACCAGGCCAAGAAGTAGGAGGAGACAAAAACTTGGAGAAAAGTAAAACGCTGTTGCGCCGGGGCTGGCAACTCTGGTTGGCCCTGGTGGCCGGAATCAGCACGCTATTATTCGCCGGCACGTCGGTGCTGTACCATAATATTTCATTGCCTGATCCGAACTATTATTTCACTGCCGCCCGCATGATCATGAACGGCAAGGTGATGTACCGAGACATCTTTGAGCAGAAGGGGCCGCTGGTGTATTTCACCCATGTCATTGCCCTGGCCATTACTCCAGGTCGGCGGGATTACGGCTATTCGATCATTGAATTCCTGTTGATGTTTTTCCTGCTGTGGTTCACCTACCGGATCATGCGGCTGTATTTGCCCCGTATCTGGAGCGCGGTGCTGACCCTGCTATTCCCGGCGGTCTTCTTGCAAAACGCTTTGTTCCGGGAGGGGGACACCGTGGAGATCACCAGTACGGTGATCATGATGGGGGCTTTGTACCTGGTCATGCGGCAGATGGTTCAGCCGGCGCACCGGGTTCGGTTCTGGGAATCCGGGCTGCTCGGCATGGGCGTCGCGTGGATCCTCTGGAGCAAGTTTTCGTTGGTGTTAATGCCAGGTATCGCAGCGCTGGTGCTGGTCGCGGTGGTTTGGGGCAATCAAGGCTGGCGCCAGGCGCTGCTGCACACGGGACTGGGGCTGCTGGGCTTCGTGCTCATCACCGGTCCAGTCTTGTTCTATTTTTGGCACTATCGGGCGTTGAATGATCTATTCAACGTGTATTTTTACTGGAATCTCAATGCTTATACGGAAGCGGCCAAATTGCCGTTGGCTGGTGCAATCCTGTATGGGGCATACTTAGGCGTGGCCAATGCGCTGATGTCCTATCCGATCCTGATGTGGGCGGCGGTGATCGGTCTGCTGGGTGTGTTCCTTGGCCCCTTCACCCCGCGCAAGGGCTGGTATCGCTTGGGTTTGTTCCTGCCGCTGTGGGGCGTTATGTTCTCCGTCGGCTATCCGCATTTGTTGGGGTATTACATCTATCCCTTGGTCATTTTTGTACCCTTGGCGCTGCTGACAGCGGCGAAGCTGATCCTCTTTCTTTATCCCAAGCTGGCAGAGTGGCAGCCGCAGGGCTGGGCAACGGTGGGGACGTGGCTGGCGCTGACGGTAGTGACCCTGCTGATTGCCGCCGGATTCAACAACACGCCCCAACAATCCCGACTGTTTGAGAAAGAAGATCCGGCCATTTTTCAATTCATGGCGCCGGTGCGTCATGATCCCAAGGCCAGCATGATGCTGTTTGGCGTCATGGATTATGGCTTCTATTATTACGGTGGGAATAAAGAGCCGGTATCCAAGTATTTCGCCGTGTACAATTTGGATTGGAATAAATTTCGTTATCCGTGGAAGGATTGGGATCAGCGCTTGGCGGACAAGAGTGTGGACTACGTGGTAACGAATACCGCCCGGGCCCACTCGAATGGCCATTTGCGGAAGAATTATAAGTATTTGTCCACTGTGCATATTCAGGGGCAGGCGTTTGATTTGTACCACGTTAAGAAATAGAGTGAGTCAGCGATAGGGGGAAATGACCATGTTATGGGTGACACGCCAAAATCTTGGTGCTGGTCAAACCAGTGTGCTTTTTGGCCATACGGCTTTCTATAAAGCCCGGGAGGATTACGCCGCGGATCTATTGGCTATCGGTGCCCAGCCGTTGGATATGTTCATGTATTATTACCGAGATGAGCCGGATGATGTGCTGGACGGTCGGCTGGATGGCATGCTTGCCGGCTTTCGCTATGGCGATGTGCTGATTATCCAAATGCCCTTTTTCATTCGCCCGCTGAATATCAAACGGCTGATTGAAAAAATCCATGACGTCTATCACGGTCAGGTGATTGCATTTATCCATGATTTCGAGCCGTTGCGGCAAAAGTCGATGGCCGCCCAAGATCAGGATTCGGATCCCTGGCTGGACCAATATTCCTATCGCACGTACGGAGTGTTGTACCCGTTATTTGACGCGCTGATCGTCAACAATGATCGCGTGGCTGCTGCTCTGCGGGAGTATCTGCACTACACCAAGCCGATTATCAGCCAGGGCCCGTTTGGCTACCACACCGCAGATCATATCCCCACGCCGCACTTTGCCAAGAAGTTAGTCTTTGCTGGGGCCTTCATCAAAGCGGGTTACTTACAGCACTTGCCCGCTGATTGTCCCATTGATGTTTTCGGTGCGAATCCGCCTGATGAATTCAACAGAATGCCGAACGTTCATTATCGCGGGGATTACCCGCCGGCCGAGTTGCCCAGTCAGCTGAACAGCGGGTTTGGCCTAGTGTGGGATTCAACCGATTTTCCTGCGGTGACAGGCGAACTCGGTGAATATACCCGGCTGTCTTATGCCCAGAAAATAAGTCTGTATTTGGCCGCCCGCTTGCCGGTGATTATTTGGCGCGAAGCCGCTGGGGCTGAATGGCTGACAGCGAACGGGGTGGGTCTTGCGATCGACAACTTGGCTGAAGCATGGCCACTGATTGATTCCTTTGATGAAGCCCGTTATGGTGCAATGCAAGCCCGCCTTGGTCCCTTGAGCCAGTTGATTCGGGAAGGGGTCTATGTCAAACAAGCTGCCCTGCGAGCATATGCGACAGTTAATACGCAAAGCAGCGACTTTTGATTTCTGGCGGCCGGCCGCAACTTGACTTAACACGGCTAAGTTCCTTACACTAAGTAAGGAGACTATTTCAGAAAGGATGGTAACATGGCTAAAATTAACGCACACAGTCTAACGGATACTTACACGCTGGCTAACGGGGTGAAAATTCCGGTCATTGGCTTCGGTACTTGGCAATCTTCACCAGAGGATGCTTATAATTCGGTTAAGTGGGCTTTGGAAGCCGGCTATCGCCATATTGATACCGCGGCCACTTATGAGAATGAAGAAGCTGTTGGTCGTGCGATTCGCGATGCTGGGGTGCCGCGGAAAGAACTGTTTGTCACCACGAAACTGTGGAACGAACAGCGTAATTCCTACGATGATGTACTGCATGCCTTCCGGGATTCCCTGACGCGGCTGGGCTTAGACTACATTGATCTGTACTTGATCCACTGGCCGGAACCGGCTGCTCATCATCAGGATTGGCAGCATTTGAATGCCGAGACGTGGCGGGCCATGGAACACATCTATCATTTGGGCAAAGCCCGGGCGATTGGTGTATCGAATTTCTTGGCGCACCATTTGGATGAGCTCGCCAAGACGCAAAAGACGCCGCCGATGGTTAACCAGATTTTCCTCAATCCCCATTCTCCGCAACCGGACATGGTCGCCTACAATGCAGCTCACGATATGCTCAGCGAGGCGTATTCGCCGCTGGGCACCGGGGAATTGCTGAAGAACGAGACGATTGGGGCAATTGCCCAGAAGCATGGCAAGTCCCCGGCCCAAGTGCTGGTACGCTGGAGTTTAGAGCAGGGCTTCCTGCCGTTGCCGAAATCCGTGCATCAGAATTACATTCAAGCCAACGCGGACGTCTTTGATTTCGAATTAGACGAGGATGATACCCAGAAGATTGGGGCATTGGCTGGTCAAGGCCGGCAGCGTCAGGATCCAGCGGTGTTTGACTTTCACAAAAACATTCCATTTTTGACAGTAAGTTGATATGTTTCTATTAAAAATGCGTAACCGCACGGGTTCGATGTGCGGTTACGCATTTTTAAATTTTACGAAAAACAAACAAAGTATCGTCATTGCAGTATTCCCTACGGTTTAGTCTAGCCCAACAGTTGGGATAACAGTGGATAAAGCAATCCACCCAAAACAATCACCGCCAAAGCAATGGCAATCGCGATTTGCGTCTTTTTTCCAGGGGCCTTGCGCTCGTCCGGGTCCTTCACAAATTGTTTTTCATACTGGAAGCGCGCCTTGATGTCCTTGTCCAGTAATTTCTCTTTCTTTGCCATGATGCTATAATTATAGCTACTTAACGCGATTAAGACAATCGCGGGATACGTTAAAGAGACGAACTGGGGGCGACTCTTATCGGTTTTTTAGCCAAACGCATGGTGCGGCGCTATACGCGCATGACGGATCGAATTGCCGCACTAGATACACAATATCGGGCCCTGTCTGATGCACAATTACAGGCAAAGACTAAGACGTTTCAAGAGCGGCTGCAGGCGGGAGCATCATTAACAGACATTATGATCGATGCCTATGCAACGGTTATTGAGGCGGATCGGCGGGTGCTCGGTTTAACGCCCTACCGAGAACAAATTCTTGGTGGCGTTGCTTTGCAGTTCAACAACGTGGCTGAAATGAAAACTGGTGAAGGCAAAACATTGACTGCGACCATGCCAATGTATTTAAACGGACTCACCGGTCCAGGAAACTTCTTGATCACTGCTAACGAGTATTTGGCGAATCGGGATGCCGCAAATATCGGTCGAGTCTATTCCTGGCTTGGCTTAAGCGTGTCTGCTGGTGTCGCCCAACCTGGCGAAGATGATGATGACCGGGACTTGCAGGCAATCTACAGTTCGAATATCGTTTACACTACGAACAGTGCACTGGGCTTTGATTACTTGCTGGATAACTTGGCGGCTTCTCCGGCAAAGAAATATATTCAGCCGTTTCATTTTGCCTTGCTTGATGAAGTGGATGCCATCCTGTTGGATATGGCCCAAACGCCGCTAATAATCAGTGGTGCACCGCGGTCGCAATCCAATTTGTTCACGCCGGCCGAAAAATTAATGGCCATTATGACTCCTAAAGTGGATTTCGAGCAAAGCGATGATACAAAGAAGGCTTGGTTTACGCCTGTTGGGATTCATCGGATGGCAACATATTTTGGGGTGCCTAATATCTTGAGCGCCGACTATGCTGATTTATACCGTCATATGGTGCTGGCATTGAAAGCCCATTATTTGTTTACCCGTGACCGAGATTATGTCGTCGACAATGGTGAAGTTTCGCTATTAGATTTGGCCAATGGCCGCAAGCTGCCCGGCATGCATCTGGAGGCCGGGCTGCATCAAGCCATTGAGGCTAAGGAACATGTTGAGCTGACTGCTCCGACGCGCTCGATGGCTTCGATTACGTATCAGAATTTATTTCGTATGTTTCCCCACCTCTCTGGGATGACAGGTACCGCCCAGACGGATGCCGAGGAGTTGCGGGAAACTTATAACATGGAAGTTGTTGTAATACCGACACACCGGCCGATGATTCGGGTGGACCACACGGATCATCTTTTTGCGACGAATGAGGAAAAAATCATGGCGTCGTTAGCGGCAGTGAAGAAGGCACACGCCGAACAACGGCCGGTGCTCATTGAAACAGGCTCAGTGTCAATGTCTAATCTATACTCCCGGTTGCTCCTGCGCGAAGGGATTGCCCACAATTTGCTTAACGCGCGCAGTGCTGCCAAGGAAGCAAAAATAGTAGCAATAGCTGGAGAAAGTGGTGCTGTCACCGTGGCCACTGCGATGGCCGGACGAGGCACAGATATTATTTTAGATAAAGAGACCGTGGGCAAAGGCGGGCTGCTGGTCGTTGGTACAGAGCGGATGACGAGTCGGCGAGTCGACGATCAATTACGTGGCCGGGCTGGCCGCCAAGGGTATCCAGGGACGAGTGTGTTCTATGTTTCTCTAGAAGATCGGGTTGTGATTGAGAATTCACCGAAATGGGTAAAACGAGTCCGGCAAAAGACGGCTGCCCGCTGGCACCCAGGAGTGCCAGTTCAGCCATTAGCTGGCCGGCGATTTAGAAACGTAGTCCGCCGGGCCCAGCAAAATGTAACGAAGAATCAACGGACTGCTCGATTTAATACGCTGGAATTCGATGAAGTCTTTCGGGTTCAGCGGGAATATATTTATGGTATGCGCAATGAACTGATGACGTCGCCCAATCTGCAAGATCAGATCGACAGAGTTTTAGTGATGGCAGTGGATGCATTTATTCATGATAATCGGCAATTAGACATGATAACAATTGCTGACTTTGTGTTGAATACGATGGACTATTCGTTTTCCCCTAATGCACTGGTGCAGCATCGTGAATTAGTTGAAGATACTGAATTGCTCAGAGTGTTTCTCTTAGCAACGGCGCGGGCACGTTTAGAAAAACAGTTCACTGATTTGGGAAATGCAGAACAGATTCTGTATTTTCAACGATTAGCGCTGTTAAAAGCATTGGACAGTGCCTGGATTGAACAGGTAGACGCCCTTCATCAGCTCAAGAGTGTTGTACAAGAACGCGTGTCTGCACAACATGATCCGGTATTTGAGTACCAGAAGGAAGCCCGCCGTTCTTTTTCCAAGATGCGGGCAGATTTTGCAGATCAGGCAACACGTAATTTACTGCTTTCGGTTTTTGTTCATCAGTCAGACGGCACAGTGGAGGTGCAATATCCTTGAGCAAGCATACGGCGTGGTGGCGGCTTCACCGCGATTTATTCAAACGATGCGGATGGACCGTTTTTCTGATTTGTATCTACTTGTTGGGCCAACAAGTATATTTGCCGAATGTTGATGTGTTTTCGGCCAGCCAGTCGCTGCAGGGAGTTCCTTTCCTGCAAATGCTCTCTTTAACCACTGGTGGTCAGACGGGTATACCAACACTGCTTTCGCTGGGAATGCAGCCCTACATGACCACACTGATTATTTGGCAGGCAGTGACATCACTGGATCTGGATAGCATGCGCCGATTATCACAGAAGCAAATTGGTTACATCCAACGCATCCTATCGATCGTGCTCGGAACTATTCAGGCCATCACTTTCGTTTATTTTATGGGGAACTCTTTTCTTCCCCAATATATTGGCTCGGCCAATATCAATATCACGCCAGCAGTGGCAGTATTGACCCTGGTAGCGGGATCGTTATTCACCATGTGGTTGGCTGATCAAAATACGGAGCACGGGCTTGGCGGTACAGTAACTCTGATCATTCCAGGATTGCTCGCGGGGCTGCCCGGTACACTGCAACGCGGTTCTAATATCAGCAATGGTACTTTTGCATTCACTCGGCCGCACATTATTGCTACCGTCCTCATTACGCTGGGTTTTATCGTTATTGCAGTGTTTTTGAATCATGCGGAGCTGCGCTTGCCCGTCCAACGGCCCATGTTGGAAAACCGGTTTACAGAGTCTTATATGCCTCTGAAATTATTAATGGCAGGGGGGATGCCTTTCATGTTTTCCATGTCCCTATTCAGCTTTCCAGCATATTTTATCAATGGTCGGATGATGCTCTCAGCAACTGAACGAACTCTGGTGCGCTGGTTTTCGTTTCAGCACTGGGAGGGGCTTGTGACCTATGGCATCATCATTATCTTGTTAGGATTTGCCTTTGGTTACATCAATATGCAGCCCGCCACAACTGCACGGCAATTCAAGGAAAATGGAGATTATTTTTTCGACGTGCTGCCCGGTGCGGATACTAGCAAATTCTTAACTAAGCACTTTCTTCTGCTTTCTTCGTGGAGCAGTTTGTTTTTGCTGATGATTGCAATCACCCCTTTGATTATTGGCTTTGCTATTCCAGGAGCGGCTAATTTCTCTCAATATTTGGGTGGGCTGCTGATTTTGGTAACTATCTTGGACAGTATCACTGAGCAGGCCCGCGCATTGTGGAACAAGAACCGGTATCAGTTATTTTAGAAAAGGTGAGGGATATGATTTTTGCAGTGCCGCAGTGGCAAATTAACGATCATGATCTGCCCAATGACGATTTCGTCCATTTAATCCAGTTAACGCGGGGCACCAAGCTAGCAGTCACATTGCTTATGGTTGATGAAGCACCTGGACTCCGCTATCAATTGAATCACAATCATCTTCTGGGGACTGCATGGGCTAGCCTTTTTGATATGATTCAAGCGATTCCGGTACGGGTAGGAGTACCGTTGAGCCCAGCGGATGTTAAAATTCCTGTCAGGAGCGAGTTGATTTATGGGAATGGTCAGGCATTGATCGTCCGAGGGGATCAACAGTTGGGAACGATCACCTATCATCCAGAAGGATTTGTTTGGCAAGTAATTTGGACATTAGCCAATGCAGAGAGACGGGTGGATCAATATGACGATCGCGGCTTTCTCTCAACACGGACCTTGTATGCTCCTGACAATCGAATTAAACAAAAAGAGTGGCTGGATATTACCGGTCAGGCGGTGATGCGGCAAACAGACCAAATTACGATTACGGCCGGAGCGCGCTCACGTTTTTCACAATCCGCTTATGCCACAATCAACGACGTTATCGGCGAGTTTTTACACAAGCAATTAGTTGCTAAGACTGGTCCGCGACAGTTGATTATGGCTGCTGATCGGGCATTCTCGCCGCTTGTCGCCGATATTCCGCCGGAAGTTGATGTACATTGCTTTGTTCATAAATTGACAGAGGCCAACATTGCACCATTCGCGAATACGACTCAATCTTGGATTACGGACACTGATACTCAGGCGGAGGCGCTGAGAAAACGATTGCGGATGCTGCCAGAAGTCAAATCAACTGCCGTGCGGGTGATTCCACCGTACAACACAACACTTTCTTTAGGCCGGAGCAATGAGCTGGCTGCTGTTATCAGTTATTGGCATGTCAACCAGTTGCCAAAAGATGACAGGCAAATTGTATTTAATCAGTTTTTGAAGCAGCTGCAGGTTGATCCAGATAAGCAGCTGATTGTTAATGCGGACAATCAGAAACAAATTGATGATTTTCAACAGACAGCATTAAACTTTGCGGCGGAGAGTCAGGCCGTGTCGTTGGATTCGGCGGTGTTTCAACGTATTCAGGCACTGCTCAGGGGCGACGAGCCGCCTTTAGCGACGCCAAGCGCGACGCAGGCAGAAATTACTGATGCCGATGAACAACAGGCAGTCGCACCAGTTACTGAAAAGCACCAGGCACCGGGTGAGAAAGCGCTTATTGAACGGATCAGGCTCTTCCTGACACGTATTACTTATCAAGTGCAGGCCGATTACGAGCAGATCGTTCAGAATCTTAGCCTTGCCCGGATACTGGTTGATTTGGGTTCAGCACCTGACTTGTTTATGCAGCTGGCCGCAATCAGTGCCGGTATTCCGCAAATCAATCGGGTGCCTACGGGTTATGTCACCAGAGAAACTGGCCGAATTATTTCTGACTGGCGCGGGCTTGATTCGGCACTGACTTATTATCTGGATTCTTTGGCCCATTGGAACCAGGCTTTAGTGGCCAATGTACAGCTCATTGACCGGTATTCTGAGAACCATAGTTTGGCTTTGTGGCAGGAGGTGCTCACCGATGGCGGACATTAAACAGCATATTGTGTATTGGGGCAGTGATCATTTAGCAATTAAAGAGAAATTGCCCGGTTATGCACTATACGAACGGGTTGACGAAGGGCTTGATTTGGCCACGATCTTTTCCGCAAGTTACCGCAATGCCTTGTTTTTGCTTGGTCAAGATGCTGCCGTATGGTCGGATGCAGTGTTGTTCAGCCGGTTGCCGGCTAACAATATTCTATACGATCGCCGTTGTGCAATTGCGGCTTCGATTCAGCCCATCGCGGATCTAAAAAATGCCCACGCCGTAGACTTTTCAGACATTGACCGGTTAGCCCACATAATTCATTACGATTTCTTTCCGGCACAGTGGGGATTCAAACTGTCCTTTGACCGCTTTCGGTTAGCACCGGATTTTACTGGCGAGTTGATTGAACGAGCACAAGCGAGTGCCACGCTGCGCGGTGATTTTGGCGACGAGTGGACGACCTTGGCAACCTGGACGCAACGGACCTGGAGTTATGGTGATTGGTATGAAACCTTCTATCCCGAGTGTCAATTCAGTACTGGAGTTGATGTGCGTTTTGTCCTGCGGGTAGTAGCAATGTCTTCTGGCCGCCTGATAGCCACCCATACCCTTGAGAGCTCAGATTTCTTGACTGGTTTGCCCTTTTATGTTGGTTCAGAAGATGCGGATATTATGGTTTCGGTTGCCGGCAAGGGCAGTGGCGAAATTACTTTAGGCCGCCAGCATGTGGTGCGCACTCGGGAAGGCTATGGCCACTTGTTTGCCGGTGGGCAGCGACATATTGACCCTGATGTATTGGCCCAAAGTATCGCCACATATTTTGACGCTGGCGACCTGAAGCCGCCCTTGGTTGTTTATTTTTCGGGCTTTAATATTGGTGAATCATTTGAGGGGCTTTTCATGATGCAAGCGATGGGCGTCCCCTTTTTGCTTATTAGTGACAGCCGTTTGTACGGGGGTGCCTTCTATATGGGCAGTGCGATTTTAGAAAATCAGATACTTGAAACCATTAAAGATACCTTGCACCGGCTTGGTTTTGGCCCGCACGATGTCATTCTCACGGGGCTGTCCATGGGAACCACTGGTGCGCTATACTATGGCGGCCAAATCGCCCCCAAAGCTATTGTGGTGGGTAAGCCGTTGCCAGATGTAGGCACTGTTGCCGAACGTGGGCGGTTATATCGGCCGACTGGATTCGAAACGGCTGCTGATATTGTGATGATGCTTGGCGGCAGTAACGATGAGCAGGGGATTGCTACTGTTAACGAACATTTTTGGCGAAAGTTTCGTAAAGCCGATTTGTCGCAAACGATTCTGGGCGTGACCTATATGCGGCAAGATGATTATCAACCAAATGGCTTTGACCGCATTTATCACCAGTTAAGTACGCAGAACAGTCCGGTTCAATTTCTGCACAAAGGATGGATCGGTCGGCATAATGATAATACTGGCGGTATTGTCCAATGGTTCGTGCAAATCATTCGGCTCATTCTTAAAACTCGTTATAGTCGAGAGGAGTAAGCGGCGTATGGAAACAGTCACACTTTTCTTTTGGGCACGAGAGTTTGATAATACCTACAATTATGGCATGGAATTGACTATGCATCCGGACCGCAGTGTTTTTTTCGCTAATTTGCTCATGCCGCCGGGCGAAGTACTCCATCATTGGGATAGTCGGGGCGAGACGATTTCTCTGCCGTTATTGCAGCCTGACCGCTTATATCACTTCTCGTTGCACGGCATCACGGCACCAGATCAAATGTATACACAGGTCGTCTTTTTAAACGATGCGGACCAAACAATTGACCACCAAGAGTTCCCTGATCATGCTGGAGATATTAAGCTGCCGGACCAGGCAACAAACTATCGCGTGCAGTTGATGAACATCCATCAGCAGGGTACGGATTTTCGTTACGGCATTTTACTGCCGGCAGATTTGGCCGCAAGCTCTTCGATTTCAGTGACGTTGGAAACTGGTATTATATGGGTACGAACAACAGAAGTCGCGACCGGTCAGGACTTGGTCCTAGTGGCCAATCGCTTTGCTGCCTTGAGCATACCCGTTGATGCTGGTCAACCAACAGTTGCCGTGTTCGCAGCCCCGACAGATGCTCAGATTGAAGAATTAACCAAAACTTTACAACCGAGCCTGCCGATTCGCTTGCGAGTTTATGGCTCAGGCCTGAACCAATGGGCTGATCAGTTGCGCACTCGGTTATCGTCACGTTTCTTATTCCAGACTAATGGGGGACAATAATGAATTTTTACGTAAATGGTACGATGGGTATCGGCAATTCAGGTATTGAACATGCCGAATTTTATCGGGCACGCTTATTCAAAACAATCGGCCTGCCATTCAAATTTGTCTTTGTCGACTTGGCGCCCGAGTTGCGTGAAGCAATGAAAGCATGGCACTTGGCTAATGACTCAGTGGCCAATATGTGGGAATATTTCACTCTTGGTGATGACTACTTGCGACATGGTATTGCTCGAGAGTTCAAAGCAAAAAAAGATTTAGTCATCGACAGCACTAAAACGCATCGGAAACGGGAGACCTGGACAACAGGCGGACTGCGAATTGTAGAACATCTGGTTAAGTATGCAAATACCCATGAAAAAACAGATGTACTGCTGGTCAGCACGGCCCGGGTTGAGATTTTTTCACGCCTTGATGGCCGGCGTAAAGTCGAGTTTGAGTATGTTGATGATCCTCACCGCAAGTTTTTAATGCGCAATATTCATGTGTTTGGCTTGAATGGCCAGCATCTCTTTTTCCCTAATGAGGTCCCGGCCAGGCGATATTTTTTCCATCAATTAGCACGTGCTTATTCTGGGCATAACGTGTTTATTATCGACCGTGGCGAACGTAACGAGGTCGCTCTTTATACGCCTAAGATTCCGGATGCTGCGGTCATTCATGTTGTCCACGCCGACCATTTGGGCGACCGGAACGATCCAGCTAAGCCGTTGTGGAATAATTACTATGAATATCTGTTGACCCATTTGAATAAGGTGGCTAAAGTGGTTGTCGCTACTGACATGCAACGTGAGGATTTGCTGAAGGATTTTCCAAATCAGGCAAATAAATTTGTGACAATTCCTGTCGGCGGTGTTCGTGATCTGAATCAGGCCACAGTTGACTACGATCGTTCTCGACAGACACCATTGAAATTAATTACTGCATCTCGATTGGCGCCGGAAAAGAATGTGGATTTGATTGTCCGGGCGGTAGCTAAACTGCATGATGAGGGCACTCCGGTGACGTTAACTATATTTGGCGCTGGAGTCCAACAAAGTAAACTGCAAGAATCGATTAAGGCACTTGACGCTGCAGATTATGTCACCTTGGCCGGCCAATCCCAACATTTGGCAGTCGAGTACCCTAAATATGACGCTTTCATTTCCGCATCATATTCAGAAGGATTTGGATTGACTTATATTGAGGCGTTGAATGCTGCACTGCCAGTTATTTCATTCAATGCTCGGTTTGGTGCGCTTGAACTTATTAAAGACGGTGTAAACGGCTTTTTGCAACCTTTTCGGCGCGATGATGATCAATATAATATTGATCAACTGGTATTGGGCATTCAGCGATTACTGGCCGCGGATTACTCTCAGTTGCGGCGAAATACTAGAAACTCGGTAATTCCCTATCAAGATCACGTGATTGCCAAGGAATGGAAGGTGCTTATTGATGAATTATGAGCTGATTAATGGTGTTACTCCCCAAAGCCCAGTCTGGCCGCGCTTCAAACAATGGGCCAAAGAGGCCAACGCGCCTTTCATTGTGCTGCAATCGTTGCCGGGATTGTTGGGTGTCGAGAAAGAAGAAGATGTGCATCTCCGCAGCGTTATAGATTTTTTGACGAAGCGGCGGTATACACCTGGGAACTACCGTTTTTTCAATGAGGCACCAGTCCCAGACGGTTCGGAAATTTACATGAGCAGCGATGGGGCCATCAATATCATTTACGAGGGTGAGACGATTGGCTTAGAAGTCGTGTATGCTAACACTCGTCGGGCAATCAAACAGATTGACTACTTCAATCCCGATGGTACCCACGATTTCACTGAGGAGTATGCCTTTGATGGTAATCATTATAGCAACCTGCTGTACTACAATAACGCTCTCCAACAGATTCAGTTCTTGAATAACGATGGTCAAGTTGTTGTGCGGCAGTATTTGTTTGATGGCAAGATCAATCTCATTACTGTTGAAGAGCCATCTACTGGGCGAATTCTGAATCGTTACGATAATTTAATTTCTTTCTTGACTGCGACTGTCAGCCAGATGGTGACCGCGCACGACACGGTCCGAATCCACTATATGGGCGTTGAAATGAATGCCTTGAGTGAGTCGCCAGCACACAATGTGCTGCGCCTGGTTGAATCCCCTTTTGGTGACGATGGAGCAGTCCGTGGATTTCTTCTGATGATTTTGAAAGACGAAATTAAGTATATTCAGGAAGTTGAACTGTCCAAGGCAGCGTATCATGCGTTGGCGATGCAAAATATACCGCTGAGTAAAGCAACAATCATTGACGATTCGTTAAGTGATCCGGATTAACATTTTCTGCTCATCATTTGCTCATCGTGATGTCTTATACAATGATACGACCATTCAGTACTAACTGAATGGTCGTTTTTTTATGAGCACGCTTTCGCGGCTTGGCGCTTTTCTTTTAAAAAACTGATGTTATAATTCAGGTATTCGAATTCTAATGGTCTTTTTTGGGGGCTAATTTATGGGACGATTCAAGGGAAACTCCTTCTCGGAGCTCTTTAAAAGTAACAGCAAAACGCGCTACCATCTTTACAAATCTGGTAAACGCTGGCTCGTCGCAGGGATAGCGACGTTCGCTGGCTTATTTGGCGGTGCGGCTGTGGGGACTACTACGGTTAAAGCAGACACCACTACTGCAGGGGCTAGTAAGCAAGTTGCCACCCAGGATGTTTTGGCGACGAAACAAACGGATACTATTCCCGCTGCTTCTAGTTCGCAGTCTGGAAGTGTATCAGCGAGTACCAGCCTGTCCGTGTCAGCAAGTGCGAGTGTCTCGGTGGCTGTATCTGCATCAGCTAGCGCCAGTGCGGTATTCTCGGCCAGCACCAGCACCTCTTTGGCGGTTTCCGCCAGCGGTTCTGCGGCTGATTCAGCCAGTGCTTCTTCTGCTGCTGCCTCAGCAAGCGCATCGAATGTTGTCAATTCAGGCGTTCAACAGATAGCCGCGCGCGCATTAGCGGTCACTAATACGTCGACCAGTGCAGCAGGAAATACTACTACCAGTACGTCGGCGTCTGCGACCGGGAGTGCCTCGGCCAGTACGTCGGCTTCTGCTTCAGCGAGCACCTCGGCTACTGTGAGTGCTTCGACATCAGCTAGTACACCGAGTAATTTGATGGCGGCGGCGTCTTATGTTGCGTCAACGTCAACTCAGATTGCTTCGTTTAATAGCGGGAGTGCGTGGGCAACCTCGGATTTGGCGAGTATTATTGACGGCAACAAGGTACTTGGTGTATTGGATTTTGGGACTAAGCTCGGTTACGTCAGCGATATCTTAGCGGCGTACAATGAGTCAATTGCTGAAGGTACGCCTGGGTTCGGTTCTGATGGCAAGCCTTTTTGGACAGGTGCCGGCGGGGTTAATTCAACTTTGAAGAATGTTTCGAATACTCCGGGCTACTATCCAATCGCAAACGTTGCTCATTCTTTGCCGCCTAGCACCGCGGCTTTCTATTGGGACGGCACAGTGGGATCTAGCAAATGGACCACGGATCCTGGTGGCATCGTTATTTTAGGAAATCGAATAAATGGCAATCTAGTTTATGATTCCACTGCTGTCTGGCAGGGCTATGGTCAAACTATTGCCCAATATGCCAGTGAACTTCAGGGCTGGTTGAACCAAGTGACCACTGCCATGCAGCAGCCCGCAAACCAAGCCGCAGTCATGAATCATTCCACATATCGGGCTACTGATTTAAGTCAAACTGGTAATTTCTTCAGCAGCATAGGTGCTGCGATTAATGCGTTGGGGTCGTACTACACTTCATTGACCGGCGAGATCTACACTCTTTCCCTACACGACGCTCTTCCGATCTGTGGGCTGACTAGTTCGGTGCCAACGGTGTTTGGTTACAATTCATCAACCCCATTGGGTAATGCAACGGCAGGCTCTGCAATGGCCACAGATGCATCAACGACCATTAGCGGGTTGGGGCGGCTCATTGACTTAGTTATGAGCATGATTCAAAATTCCATTGTTCACCAGGCACTCAGCGATGTGCGGTCATTGGGCAACGGTGCCGATCGGACTTCTTATATTCCCAGCACATTGACTGACGCAGTTGCGCTTAACGCGTCCCTGAGTTCAGTCGCCTCGACCATTGGTTTGCAGCCAGCAGAGAGTTCAGCAGTAGCGACTACGGTTTATAATGCAATTGCCAATGGCATCGTTGATGCGGTTGTCCGCAACTTCAAATATGGCATGACAAATGCCCTGCATTCGCTATTTGTGGACGGCTTTGTTAATGGTGCGATTGTAGCCGATGCCGCTGGCGATACGCCGTACGTTGGTGATACTCAATATAAAACACTAGCGGGTTATAGTGCGACGGACCCCACTGGTGTCGTTGGTTCAAACCAGGCAGCCGGTACGGTTGCCACGATGGTGCAGGCAGCTGGGTATGCTTGGATAATGAAAGTTGGCAAACCACTACTGACGTTAGCTGCTACCGATGGTGCTGCGGGTACGATGAAGGCTAATATCACCGCAGTAATTAACGCTTTACCTGCCGGGACGCTCACATCAGATCAAATTCAGACCCTCTTGAATAATGCTCCGAATACTACCGTCAGTGGTGCAAATGGCGGTTATACTCGGGGTACAGCGGGTGACTTGGCTGCGCAAAACTTTTTGATGCAGTTGTATACGTCTGAGTACAACGCAGTAGCGAACGCTAAGGCAGATTATCAGAACGATCCTGGGACGAAAAATACTTTAACCGCGAATGTAAGTAAGAATACGTTCACCAACCCTGGTGATCCTAATCTTACTAATCCCACGCCGACAGCAGCCACCGTTTATACGATGCAAGATTACAGTGACGTCTACAATTATCTGCTCACGTATGACGCGACGTTCAAAGGCATGGTAGCTGCTGATACGGCTTCAGATAATGCGGCACGTGGTTTAAGCACCGAAAAGCCCGGCAGTATTTCCACTGTGGTTGCTAGTCCAGGCACTTTATCAGCAGGTGCTCCCGCATTGACCGGGACCTTAGCCAGTTCCAATCCACAAAGCGCATTACAGGCTGAAGCATTGGCTGACAAGGCATATGTCGAGGCATACGCAGCCGAAGCAACCAGAGCCAATGCGGCTTACAACGCTGGTGTCGCTGCTGCTAAGGCCGGGGTCGATTCGACCACGGGCATCATGAAAACGACTGTTGACACAGCTTCGTACGTTTCAGGCACCACTACTTATACAAGTAAGTCAGATACCACCGCAGTCGCATACCAAACTCTGAACAATAATGCGGGCTTACAAACAGTGGCTGCTGGGACTGCCTTCACTGAAGGATATAATTCCCAAATCGCGACATTGACTGTTACTGCTTCCGGATCCGGTTCAACAGCTTTCCCGGCGCAGGTTCCCCAGGTGGTCGAAATCTTAAAAGGGCATGAAGTGAATATTACCCCGCCGGCCATTGACGGTTGGTATGCAGTTTCGCCTACGACCATTACAGGGACATATACAACTAACGCGACTGTGAACGTTGTGTATGAAACCACTGCGGTTTCGGCCGCCACGTCTGCCGCTGCCTCGGCCTCAGAATCCGCAAGTGTGGCTAGCACTGCACAGAGTGCTTCTAATTCAGCTAGTGCGATTAGTGCTTCCGACTCAGCAAGTGCGGTGAGTGCCGCCCAAAGTGCCTCTGATTCGGCCAGTGCGGTGAGTGCCACTCAAAGTACTTCCGATTCCGCGAGTGCCGCTAGTGCAGCTCAAAGTGCTTCTGATTCCGCCAGCGCGGTGAGTGCCACTCAAAGTGCTTCTGATTCAACTAGTGCGGTCAGCGCCACTCAAAGTGCTTCCGATTCAGCTAGTGCCGTCAGTGCGACTCAAAGTGCCTCCGATTCCGCGAGTGCCGTTAGTGCAACCCAAAGCGCTTCCGATTTAGCTAGTGCTGTAAGTGGGGCCCAAAGTGCCTCGGATTCCGCTAGTGCGGTGAGTGCAACTCAAAGTGCTTCCGATTCCGCCAGTGCGGTGAGTGCTACTCAAAGTGCTTCGGATTCAGCTAGTACCGTCAGCGCTACTCAAAGTGCCTCTGAGTCTGCTAGTGCGGCCAGCGCTACTCAAAGTGCTTCCGATTCGGCCAGCGCTGTTAGTGCAACTCAAAGTGCTTCGGATTCCGCGAGTGCTGTTAGTGCTGTTCAAAGTGCTTCGGATTCGGCCAGCGCAGTGAGTGCCGCCCAAAGTGCTTCCGATTCTGCTAGTACGATCAGTGCGGCCCAAAGTGCTTCCGATTCGGCCAGTGCAGTGAGTGCGACTCAAAGTGCCTCGGATTCCGCTAGTGCAGTGAGTGCTACTCAAAGTGCTTCTGATTCCGCCAGCGCGGTGAGTGCGACTCAAAGTGCCTCTGATTCAGCTAGTGCTGTCAGCGCTGCTCAAAGTGCTTCCGATTCGGCCAGCACAGTGAGTGCAACGCAAAGTGCCTCGGATTCCGCCAGCGCAGTGAGTGCGATTCAAAGTGCTTCGGATTCCGCTAGTGCTGTGAGTGCAACTCAAAGTGCTTCTGATTCTGCCAGTGCGGTGAGTGCGGCTCAGAGTGCCTCTGATTCAGCGAGTGCTGTGAGTGCAACTCAAAGCGCTTCCGATTCAGCCAGTGCGGTGAGTGCTGCTCACAGTGCTTCTGATTCAGCCAGCGCGGTGAGTGCGGCCCAAAGTGCGTCTGATTCCGCTAGTGCCGTCAGCGCTACTCAAAGTGCGTCTGATTCTGCTAGTGCGACCAGCGCCACTCAAAGTGCTTCGGATTCCGCGAGTGCAGTGAGTGCGACTCAAAGTGCCTCTGATTCCACGAGTGCCGTTAGTGCAGCGCAAAGTGCCTCTGATTCCGCTAGTGCTGTCAGCACTACTCAAAGTGCTTCCGATTCGGCCAGCGCAGTGAGTGCAACCCAAAGTGCGTCGAATTCCGCTAGTGCCGTCAGCGCGACTCAAAGTGCTTCGGAGTCTGCTAGTGCGGTGAGTGCAGTACAAAGTGCCTCGGATTCGGCTAGTGCGGTGAGTGCGATTCAAAGTGCTTCCGATTCGGCCAGCGCTGTTAGTGCCACTCAAAGTGCTTCTGAGTCTGCTAGTGCGATCAGTGCCTCCGATTCCGCTAGTGCGGTGAGTGCAGGGCAAAGTGCGTCTGATTCGGCTAGCGCGGTGAGTGCGACTCAAAGTGCGTCTGATTCGGCCAGTGCGGTGAGCGCCACCCAAAGTGCCTCGGATTCTGCTAGCGCGATAAGTGCGGCCCAAAGTGCGTCTGATTCGGCCAGCGCTCTTAGTGCAACTCAAAGTGCTTCTGATTCCGCTAGTGCCGTCAGCGCTACTCAAAGTGCGTCTGATTCGGCCAGTGCGGTGAGCGCCACTCAAAGTGCTTCCGATTCAGCCAGTGCGGTGAGTGCTGCTCACAGTGCTTCTGATTCTGCTAGTGCAATCAGTGCCTCGGATTCGGCCAGCGCAGTGAGTGCCACTCACAGTGCTTCTGATTCCGCTAGTGCGATCAGTGCTTCGGATTCCGCAAGTGCCGTCAGCGCAGAGCAAAGTGCATCAGATTCAGCTAGCACCGTGAGCGCTGCTCACAGTGCTTCCGATTCGGCTAGCGCTGTGAGTGCAACTCAAAGTGCTTCTGATTCCGCTAGTGCGGTGAGTGCCACCCAAAGTGCATCAGATTCAGCTAGTGCGATCAGTGCCTCGGATTCGGCCAGCGCAGTGAGTGCGACTCAAAGTGCGTCTGATTCCGCCAGCGCGGCGAGTGCGGCTCAAAGTGCCTCGGATTCCGCCAGTGCTGTGAGTGCCACTCACAGTGCGTCTGATTCCGCTAGTGCGATTAGTGCGGCCCAAAGTGCTTCCGATTCGGCCAGCGCTGTTAGTGCAACTCAAAGTGCCTTGGATTCCGCCAGTGCGGTGAGTGCTGTTCAAAGTGCTTCCGATTCGGCCAGCGCAGTGAGTGCGGCCCAAAGTGCTTCCGATTCTGCTAGTGCGGTTAGTGCAGAGCAAAGTGCTTCTGATTCCGCTAGTGCGGTCAGCGCCACTCAAAGTGCTTCTGATTCTGCTAGTGCGATTAGTGCGGCCCAAAGTGCTTCCGATTCAGCCAGTGCAGTGAGTGCGACTCAAAGTGCTTCCGATTCTGCTAGTGCGGTGAGTGCCGCCCAAAGTACCTCTGATTCCGCCAGCACCGTCGACGCCACTCAAAGTGCTTCGGATTCCGCTAGTGCGATCAGTGCCATCCAAAGTGCCTCAGATTCAGCTAGTGCGGTGAGTGCGACTCAAAGTGCTTCTGATTCTGCTAGTGCGATCAGTGCGACTCAAAGTGCGTATGATTCCGCCAGCACCGTTAGTGCCGCCCAAAGTGCTTCGGATTCGGCCAGCACCGTCAGCGCTACTCAAAGTGCTTCGGATTCGGCCAGCGCTGTTAGTGCCACTCAAAGTGCTTCTAAGTCTGCTAGTGCGGTGAGTGCAGCACAAAGTGCGTCTGATTCCGCTAGCGCCGTCAGCGCCACTCAAAGTGCCTCGGATTCGGCCAGCGCCGTCAGCGCTACTCAAAGTGCTTCGGATTCGGCCAGCACCGTTAGTGCCGCCCAAAGTGCTTCGGATTCGGCCAGCGCTGTTAGTGCGATTCAAAGTGCATCAGATTCAGCCAGTGCGGTGAGTGCGACTCAAAGTGCTTCTGATTCTGCTAGTGCGATCAGTGCCACCCAAAGTGCTTCCGATTCGGCCAGCGCAGTGAGTGCAACTCAAAGTGCCTCGGATTCGGCCAGCGCGGTGAGTGCGACTCAAAGTGCTTCGGATTCCGCTAGTGCGGTGAGTGCCGCCCAAAGTACCTCTGATTCCGCTAGTGCGGTGAGTGCGACTCAAAGTGCTTCTGATTCAGCTAGTGCCGTCAGCGCTGCCCAAAGTGCCTCAGATTCCGCTAGTGCTGTCAGCGCTGCTCAAAGTGCTTCGGATTCAGCTAGTGCGGTCAGCGCTTCCGATTCTGCTAGCGCTGTGAGTGCTGCTCAAAGTGCCTCCGATTCTGCTAGTGCGATCAGTGCCACCCAAAGTGCTTCCGATTCGGCCAGCACCGTCAGTGCAACTCAAAGTGCCTTAGATTCGGCCAGCGCGGTGAGTGCTACTCAAAGTGCTTCGGATTCAGCTAGTGCGGTCAGCGCTTCCGATTCTGCTAGTGCGGTGAGTGCTGCTCAAAGTGCTTCCGATTCCGCTAGTGCGGTGAGTGCGACTCAAAGTGCTTCTGATTCCGCTAGTGCGGTGAGTGCGACTCAAAGTGCTTCGGATTCAGCTAGTGCCGTCAGCGCTGCCCAAAGTGCCTCCGATTCCGCGAGTGCCGTTAGTGCAGCGCAAAGTGCCTCCGATTCCGCTAGTGCGGTGAGTGTGACTCAAAGTGCTTCGGATTCAGCTAGTGCCGTCAGCGCTGCCCAAAGTGCCTCAGATTCCGCGAGTGCCGTTAGTGCAGCGCAAAGTGCCTCCGATTCCGTCAGTGCGGTGAGTGCGACTCAAAGTGCTTCCGAGTCTGCTAGCGCAGTGAGTGCGACTCAAAGTGCCTCAGATTCCGCTAGTGCAGTGAGTGCGATTCAAAGTGCTTCCGATTCGGCCAGCGCTGTCAGCGCCACTCAAAGTGCTTCTGATTCTGCTAGTGCGGTGAGTGCCGCCCAAAGTGCCTCTGATTCAGCGAGTGCTGTCAGCGCTGCTCAAAGTGCTTCCGATTCGGCCAGCGCTGTCAGCGCCACTCAAAGTGCTTCTGATTCGGCCAGCACCGTCAGTGCCGCCCAAAGTGCCTCGGATTCGGCCAGTGCCGTCAGCGCTACTCAAAGTGCTTCGGATTCCGCTAGTGCAATGAGTGCGACTCAAAGTGCGTCTGACTCCGCTAGTGCAGTGAGTGCGATTCAAAGTGCCTCGGATTCCGCTAGTGCAGTGAGTGCGACTCAAAGTGCCTCGGATTCCGCTAGTGCAGTGAGTGCGGCTCAAAGTGCCTCGGATTCTGCGAGTGCAGTGAGTGCGACTCAAAGTGCCTCGGGCTCCGCCAGTGCTGTTAGTGCAACTCAAAGTGCGTCTGATTCGGCCAGTGCGGTGAGTGCCACCCAAAGTGCTTCCGATTCGGCCAGTGCCGTCAGCGCTACTCAAAGTGCTTTAGATTCCGCTAGCACCGTTAGTGCCGCCCAAAGTGCCTCGGATTCGGCCAGTGCGGTGAGTGCTACTCAAAGTGCTTCTGATTCGGCTAGTGCTGTTAGTGCAGAGCAAAGTGCCTCCGATTCCGCTAGTGCGGTGAGTGCCACTCAAAGTGCTTCCGATTCGGCCAGCGCTGTAAGTGCGACTCAAAGTGCGTCTGATTCAGCTAGTGCTGTGAGTGCGACTCAAAGTGCGTCCGATTCTGCTAGTGCGATCAGTGCCACCCAAAGTGCTTCCGATTCGGCCAGTGCTGTGAGTGCCACCCAAAGCGCTTCCGATTCCGCGAGTGCCGTTAGTGCAACGCAAAGTGCCTCCGATTCCGCGAGTGCCCCCCAAAGTACATCAACCGGAACAGGTGTCAATCCCGGTAGCACGACGCCAGGTAGTACAGTATCTGGTGGCGGGCAAACCGGTATCATCATTGTTGACCCTGGCGATAGCGTGGAAGTTTATCCAACTCCTGGTGGATCGGCAATCAGCGGCAACACTGGTTTAACCGATGGCAAACAAGTCGAAACTGCTGGTCAAAGTGATATTGACGGAACACTCTGGTACCAAGTTGGTCCAAACCAATGGATCAAGGCTTCGGATGTTCTGCTGGATGGTCAGACTAGAGTACCGCCTATTGGGATGAAGACTGGTTGGATACAGGTAAACGATGCTGCTACAGTTTATAACGCTCCAAACGGCACCGCTATCGGTATGGAATTACTCAGTGGGTCTGCTTGGCGAATCAACGCAATCAAGAACGTGAACGGTCGGCTTTGGTATGAAGTTGGTACCAATCAATGGATCAAGACTGGCGTCGTTCAATTCAGCGATCAGCAGATTCGGGCCGCTGGGGTGGTTTATCAAACAGTTGATGTGGTGAATGCACCGGGCAGCACCGAACTTGTTGGCCGTCAGCGTTTAAGCAACAATTCTGCTTGGCTCACCACGGTACGAGAAACGTTGGCCGATGGGTCAGTCTGGTATAAAGTTGGTACCAATCAATGGGTTAACGCTAATAACTTCTTATTGAATGGCCAACGCCGCAGTGTTTGGTCCAGTCGGCCAATTGCTTTCATTACGCAGGCCGCTGGTACTCGGGTATACAGCAGTCCAAATGCGGGTGCTTCGAGCCGGTTGCTATCACTTGGGTCTGCTTGGCTGGTGAATGACATTGCTGCTGAGGGGAATCAACTGTGGTATCAAGTGGGTACGAATCAATGGATCAAGGCTGCAGATGCCTTAGCCGTTGACCGCACGCAGATCACAGCGCTCCCTCAAGACACAGCGGGTGTCATCAACTATCAACCGGGCTATGGCGTTGCTCTCTGGTCTATGCCAGGCGGGCATGGTCTGATCAAAGGCCGGACGCTAGCTTCCGGGACTGCTTGGAAGGCTTCCTATAAGGTAACGTTGGCTGATGGGACGACGTGGTATGAAGTTGGCCGCAATCAATGGGTCGATGGCCGTTACTTTGTTCTGAATGGCAGTCAAGCTAGCCCCGCGACCGCTAACCAAGTTGTCCAGGTTAAGAGCGGCACAACCGCTGTTGTTTATCAAGAACCAGGTAGTGGCGCTATCAGCCGCCAGTTGCCGCCAAATACCGCTTGGCGGGTGAACGCGGTGGCTGCGCGGAACAATCAATTATGGTATCAAGTTGGTACCAACCAATGGATCAGTGCCGCCGCTGTCAATTAACTGAATTAGTCATGAAGAGCTTAGCTTTCTGGGAAACCAAGGCTAAGTTCTTTTTTGTTTGGAATAGAGACAAGGAAAAATATACACTGACGGATTGTCAGCAAGATTAAGTGCCACCAGTAAAGCGACACTTTGGAAGTGTCTTATTGGTGCTTTTCACAGGCAGACAAAAATGTTTCATTATTATAAAAAGAGGGAGTGTACGTTGAACGGAGATTATTATCGGTAATTGGTGTAAGCAGACCTGGTTGCAATATTTTTTAGTATATGCGACTGCAAATTGCGGAAACTGCCCAAGGCGGCGAGACAACTTTTTCAGGCAAATACCTAGACAGATATCGGAACATCACGAGTGTCGGTACAACTAGATAAGACCAGGCATTTAGCGGCCAACAACAGCAACCCAGCCGCCAACCTACCGGCAACACTCACACAGAATGCGACACCAGATGTGTATCAAATCACGCCAATCTAGACAATTAAGAATGGTTTTTGGGTGTCAAGGCAAGCAAAATAGGCATGGCGAGTTTTTACCCGCCATGCCTATTTGCATGCCACTAAAAATCATTGAAACTCAATATCACCGACGAAGGATTGCTGCTCTGCGGCCACGAGAGCACGGGTAGTAAAATAACCGTCTCGCAGCAAGATGCCCATGTTATTGACATGTACCAGCAAATCATTGATTTCGTTGTCCCCTAAATCGGCTAAAAGACCATCAATTTCATCTAAACTGCCAATGGTTAGCCCTAAATGATTCTCCGTAATAAACGGTGCTACCGCAGACTGATTCCAAACGATTACTGGCATACCATGAGAAAGGTAAAGTGAGACTTTATGGGGATGATTGTACTTAGTGTAGCTCCCATAATTGCCCAAAGCAGAATCGCTATCCCAGGCAAGACCAAACCCTTTGGGTAACTGATTAATAAGATCGTCGCGGCGCAGAGCACCGTGATAATTGATTTGGGGGTTGGCACGCAATCCTTCTTGAATAGTCTTGTCAGCAAAACCAAAGACGGAAATTGACGTATTCTGATTCCAGTCAATTAGATATGAAGACTTCAGCAGATTGCCAGATAACACGAGTGATTTAGTAAATTCTTTGGGGGCTGTAAACAGCCGATGCCAATCATGCGTATCATCAAGATAGTCCAACAAATATTGGGAAACCATCGGTGTTGTTACCCCTAGGGACCGCAACGTTGCGCCCATAATCGGATTGTGCACGATGAGGGTATCCGCCTTATTGAAGTAATCAATTTCATCAACTCGTCGATCTGAATTGGTTCCCCGCAACAATTCAACATCGTGAATCAATAAAACAAGCTTAGTCCCGCGATTCTTCATTTGTTCCATGAAGAAGGTATCAAACCGCGGACTAATTAAAGCGGGATATTGGTAAACAACGAGGTCATTACTGCCAACAGCAGCGGTAATGCCATCAATACGAGAACGAACTGCTTGATCCGATTCGTAATTACTATCATATTGAAAAATGTAGAGTGGTTCATAACCAGCGTGGGTACCGATTGATGCAATGTCATTTTTAGCCTGCGCAGTGGCGTCGGTAGTTTCTCCTTGAATGATGTCCGTAATCCATTTTCGCAAGATAGTTCCCCTTCTCATAGTGAAGATACTGATGCAATTTTACCATCTTTCACAACAAAAAAAGGGTGCCGAAGCATCCTCCAGAAATAATTAAGCATTCCCTTTCGCGTCGCTTCAATAATCCCCAACCAATCAAAAGAGTTGCCAAAATATCCAGCAGTGTCAATCCGTGCGCTGCCTGATCGTTCGTTTGCGGTAAACGGTCGGCCAAATGGGTGACAGTACGTTTCATCAAAACGGGTGTGATATCTATAGTTCGATGTTGCAGGACCCGCGGAGTACCTCTGTTAATCGTCGTATTCAGCGGTGTGGGTGCCGCCAGTGTAGTGATAAGCGGTGGTGTTTTGGTTAAAATCAGCAGCATTCTTGAATGAACCGACAATGGCGGCGCGACCATCTCCCAGCGCTTTTTGACTTTATGAAGCGTAATCCCCCCGTTGAGTTAACCCGAACACTACTATAGCAAGGATCGTGTGCGTTTCCTCACCAACTTATTGTAAGCAAAACGATGTTTTCTGACCCGCATTTGAGAAAAATAATGTAAATGAGGATAACGGTTGCTTTACAACCACTAAAGGGGTATATTACTCATCAAGTTATTAATCGACACACAAGGAGAAATTGCTTATGGACATTGACGAAGAAATTCGACCGGGGGCCAACCGTTATGTTAGTGAAGAAGGGGCTACTGCCAATCTGCCAACACTGTTGACGGGATTCTCTCATCCAATTATCATCACCGGGGAGAAATCCTATGCCGCTTATCAAGCTCACACAACCAAACCGCTGCACTTGCCGGTGTATCGTTATGACGGTTCAGCCAGCGATGCGGATGCTGCCCGTATCGCCGCGGAAGCAAAGCACGCCGACATGATTATTGCCATTGGCGGCGGCCGGCTGCTGGACACCGCGAAATTGGTGGCTGAGATTTTCGACTGTGAATACATTACAGTACCGACATTGGCGTCAAACTGCGCACCGTATACGCCGATCGGCGCCATCTACAATGCCGTCGGCCACACCTTTAATCGCGTCGCCTACTTCCCCCGAGCACCTTACGCTACCGTGGTGGATTGGGATATTATTGCCACTACGCCGGAGGATTACTTAGTCGCCGGAATCGGCGACACGCTGGCTAAGTGGTACGAGATGGAGGGTATTACCCGGCCTCGGCGGGACAGTCTCACGGCTTTCAGCCAGCTGGGCTTTAGCGCGGCCCAAACGATTCGGACGATCCTGCAGCGCGCCGCGGTCCCAGCAGTCGTTGCCCTGCGCAAAGGTCAGGTAACGGCGGACCTGGTCGCCATTGCCGACACGATCATTGGGATTGCTGGCACCGTCGGCGGTTTTGCCGGGGCGGACGGTCGCATGGCTGGGGCCCACGCGATCCATAACGGGCTGTCCTATGTTGATGAAACCCACGAAATTCTCCATGGGTCGAAAGTCGCTTACGGTATCCTGGTGCAACTCGCCTACACCGGGGACGACGATGAGATCCGTGCACTCCTGCCGTTTTATCAGCAGGTCGGCCTGCCCACGAATCTCAGTGATCTTCACGTCGTCCGCGACTTAAAGGTGAAAAAGGCTCTTGTCGCCGACTGGGCCGCCGCCGATACAGAATCTTTCCGCTTAATTGACCCAGACATTTCGGCAGAGAAGGTCCTGGCGGCGATGGACAAGGTCGAAGCTTTAACTGCCGCGCCCTTGGTGGATGAAGGGTGAAAAAAAGGGCCGGCCAGCAAAAAATGGTCGGTCCTTTTGGTCTGCTAAAAATCAATGCGTTACGTGTGCCAGTACCCACCGATACGCCAACGGCGTCGCCATCTGCCAATACGCCCAGCCATGATCAAAACCCTGATCCTGCACATAAACCGTCGGAATACCAACTTCCTGCAGCACCGTCACAAAGTCCCGGACATCATGCACCGGCACCGTCTGGTCATCACCGCTGGTCGCCACATAAAAATCGACTCGGCCTTTGCCGTGATGGACATCGTGGACAGGCAGCCGGGCATTGTACACTTTATCCGCCCAATTTGTTTGGCCATCCGTGAAGGCGTGCAGTGACTGACGGAACGGACTGTTACTGGGAATATGCTCCCAAATTGCCGGCGAAATCAGCGCTGTGTGGGCAAACACATCCGGATAACGCAGTGCGAGGCGGGCGGCGCCGTAACCGCCCATGGAAATTCCGCCGATGGCGTGGCGGCTGGCACCCCCGAGGATTCGGTAACGGGCAAAGATAGCGGGCACCAAGTCGTGCATGATGGCATCTTCCATCGCCATACCGTTGATCGCATTAATATAGAAGGAATTAAATCCGTCCACAAAAATCACGATCATGGCGTGCCCGGTTTGAACGAATAAATCGTCCAGTATTTGCTGGGAATCGAAGCGCTCCAGCAAGTTGCGGTGGTTCCCGTACAAGCCGTGGAGCATGAACAGTACCGGATAGCTCAGTGTACTGTCGTTGTAACCTGCTGGCAGATAGGCATCGTAATTCCAATCGATCCCCAGGATTGGTGAATATACGGTGGTGGTCACTACCTGACTTTTCGTCATGATCATAGCTTTGTTGTCCCCGTCCTTTTTTGTTTACATGCCCATTGTAACGCGCGGGCTGGTCAGGGAAAAACAAAGCGTTCCCCACACTGGCCTGCGGTGGTAGAATTGGCACATAGTTTGAAAATCAAAGGGGTCTTTCAGTTGCGTATTAATCGTTCAAGTTGTACCGCCGTATTAGTCGGAAAAGAAGCCAGCGTCGACCATGCCACCATGATTGCTCGAAATGAAGATGCCGAGGGCGGGATCAACCCCAAGCGGCTGATCTATGTGCCTGCCCAGACGGCCAGTCGGGAATTCAAGTCCACCTTCAACGGCTTCCACGTGCAATTGCCGGGGGATGCGCTGGGCCACACGCTGACACCGATGGCTGACACCAGTACAGACGGTGAATGGGGTGAATCGGGCATCAATAGTGCCAATGTGGGCATGAGTGCCACGGAAACGGAGTTCACCAACGCCGCCATGCTTGGGCTGGATCCGCTGGTTCCGGACGGCATCGGTGAAGAAGCGATGCTCAGCTGTGTGCTGCCCTTTGTGAAGACCGCTCGGGAAGGCGTGGAACGCTTGGGTCAACTGATCAGCGAGTTCGGTACCTGTGAGAGCAACGGGATCGCCTTCAATGACGTCAATGAAGTCTGGTACTTTGAGACCGTCGGCGGCCACCACTGGGCGGCTCAACGGATCCCAGACGATGCCTACGTGATTGCTCCGAACCAAACCGGTATCCAGGAGATCAACTTCGCGGATTCGGCGAACTTCATCACGGCGCCGGACCTGCAGGCCTTTGCCCAAAAGAATCATTTGAATACAGCCCGAGAAGGGTTCAACTTCCGTGAGATCTTCGGTGAAGATCTGCGCAGCGACCGGTTCTACAACACGCCCCGAGTTTGGGCGGCCCAGCGGCATTTCCAAAAAGATCTGCCGGAAGTACCGGAATCCCGGGAATTGCCGTTCATTCAGCATGCCCCGCGTAAGATTTCGGTGATCGATGTGGCGATGGTTTTGTCCGACCACATGCAGGGGACGCCCTACGATCCTTACGGGCGTACTGGTACAGATGAGGAAAAGAGCCGCTACCGCCCGATCGGCATGAACCGGAATCAGGAAATGCATATTCTGGAGATTCGCAGCGACGTGCCCGCAAGTTATCGAGCAATTCATTGGCTGGCAATGGGAATGAATCCGTTCACGTTCCCGCTGCCGTTTTATGCCAATGTCAGCGATACGCCGGCGTTTTTCAAGAATACCACGAACGATGCTACCACCGAGAATTGGTACTGGCTGAATAAGATCATTGCCAATATGGTTGATCCGTTGTTCACCAAGCGAGATCAAGACGTCATGAACCGTATCCTGAATTTCCGCCGTGCGGGCTTTGCCCTGGGCAGCGGTACAGTGGCTAAGAATGATGCTGGTTTGGCGGCCAGCACCGCTGACGCCACGGCCCAATTGACGGCTGCCAATCAGGCCATGGCGGACCAGGCTGTTGCCCTGACAAAGGCTTTGCTGACGGACGTGACTACGATGGCCGCGGACCGGTTGACCCTGCAATTTGAAAAGGGCGGCGAAATGTAATTTCTGCGGTCTAGCAGACAGCTGTCTCCCAGGAGATGGCTGTTTTTTTAATACGCGCAGCGCGACCAAGGCCCAACACGTGACAAATTATAGGAAACGTGGTATGAAGGAGGTGTCTGTTCTTTAAAGGGGAGAGGGAACACCATGTTACAAACACTCGATTTTGAAATTAACAGTTATTTAGAAGGCCACGCCAGCGTGAGCGTTACCTTCGCTGGGGATGAGGTCCACGTGGTGATTCACAGCACGGCTCAGCCCGCACACAACGGTCGGACGATTTATCCAGCCAATTTATGGATGGCTTGGCGCCGCCGGTTCACCAGTCTGCATATTGAGCAGTGGCATCCGGAATATATGACCACGAATCTGACCGTACGGGATGGGGCCCGCTGGTCAGTGCAGTATCAGATGGATGACGTATGGCATACACGCCGCGGCGTTACCCGGCTGCCCCATAACTGGCTGGCGTTTTTACGCTGGCTGGACGTGATCGCCCCGATTTTTTTCATCGGGGAAGTGGACGATCTCACACTGGGGTATCGTCAGGATTTTCATGTAGAAAAAATGCACATTACTCGGCCTAATCGATCCATTGTGCTCACCCGGGACTTGCCCTCGGGGGAGCATACCAGCTTTTTGACAGTCCGTCACCCGGCGGTATTGGACCTGTTGGATGATGTGTCGTTCACAGCGGCTGATACCAAGTGTATGACGCCGGGTGTCCTGACTAAGACTAAACCGGGATACTTTCTCATGGCGACTATGCACCATCAAGAGCCGCTGGCGATTCAAGGCTTGCAAGGAATCGCGTCGTTGCCGGGAAATTGGGATGATTTTCTGGATGATCTGCAAGATCTGCTGGCCAGTGAGAATGATTTCAGTTTATTCACCGATCGCCCAGACAGCATTGTCGGGCGTGCATAAATAGCGCGCTGTTTGGTATGTAAACCATGACAAGCAGCGCGTTTTTTGGTACAACAAGGACAGACTAACGGCGCTCAGAGACAATTGCCGCTGAGGGTTGCAGGAAGGGGGATGGAAGGGTCGCCATGGATTGCATAATTCACGGCATATTTGCATATTCTCAGAAATTCCGGTAACATAGAAGACACTGTTTTTTACGAAATCACGAAAGGACGTGGCGCTTACGGCATTCCTCGAAATTTCCCATCTGCGCAAAGTATATGGAGATAATGTTGCAGTATCTGACTTTAATATCTCCGTGGAGCGGGGGGAATTCATCTGCTTCATCGGTACTTCCGGTTCTGGGAAGACAACGACGATGCGGATGATCAACCGCATGAATGAACCAACTTCAGGAACAATTAAAATTAATGGTGAAGATGTTACCAAAATGGATCCGGTGAAATTACGCCGGCGCATTGGTTACGTGATTCAAAATATCGGCCTGCTGCCCCATTTGACCATCAAGGACAATATTCTGATGGTGCCCAAGATGCTGAAATGGGATCAAAAGCGCATGGACGAACGGGCGGTCGAAATGATCAAGATGGCCGAATTGCCCGAAGACTACTTAGACCGCTATCCCAGTGAACTCTCCGGCGGCCAGCAGCAGCGGGTCGGCGTGGTCCGGGCCTTAGCCGCTGATCAGGAATTGATTTTAATGGATGAACCCTTCGGTGCCTTGGATCCGATCACCCGGGACGCCCTGCAGGACTTGGTTAAAGACCTGCAAGAACGGCTGGGCAAGACCTTTGTCTTTGTCACCCATGATATGGACGAGGCCTTGAAGCTGTCTACTCGCATCGTGGTCATGTCCCACGGGGAAGAAGTCCAGGTGGATTCGCCGGAAGAGATTCTGCGCCACCCGGCCAACAAATTCGTCGCGGATTTGATTGGTGAAGATCGTTTGATTCAAGCGAAACCGACGATCACCACCGTTGGCCAGATTGCCCGGCCGGCGGTCTCCATCGTGCAAACGGCGACCTTGCGGGAAGCCTTGACTTTGATGCATAAGACCAGGGTCGACACCTTATTGGTCACTGATCCCGATGGTATTCTGCGGGGCTATGTGGACTTGGAAGTGATCAATGACCACTTCCGGACCGCCGATACCGTTGAATCGGTCATGAACCCCAAGGTCTTCTATGTCCGCCAAAGTGCGGTCATTTCGGACACCGTGGACCGGATCTTGAAGCGGGGTTACCGCAACGTCCCGGTCGTGGATAATGCTGGTAAATTGACCGGCATCGTTACCCGCGCCGCCTTAGTCGATATGGTGTACGATGCCTTGGGCAGCGGGACATCCAACGATGACGGCCAAGATCGCTCCACAGACGGTCCGCGCACTGACATCGGCACCACCGATGTTAAGGAAGGCGCCCAGGCCGTTGACCCTACCCCTGACGATAAGGAGGAGGTGCCTGCCAATAATGGTCACCTTTCTTAATCAATACGGCGGTCAGCTGATGCAGGAGCTGGGCGAGCATATCTACATTTCTGCTGTCGCCCTGGCCTTGGGGGTCATTGTTGCGGTACCGCTGGGCATTCTGCTGACGCGGGCGAAGAAAATCGCCGGCTTTGTCATCGGTTTGACCAGTGTCTTGCAGACAATTCCTGCCATGGCGCTGCTGGCCATGATGATCCCAATCTTTGGGATCGGCACCACGCCGGCAATCGTCGCGCTGTTCATTTATTCCTTAATGCCAATCTTGCGGAATACTTATATCGGTATGTCCGACGTCAATCCGAACTTGTTGGATGCCGCCAAGGGTATGGGCATGAGCAACTGGCAGTCCATTAAGTGGGTTGAGTTTCCCCAGGCCGCGGGCGTGATCATGTCCGGCATTCGGCTGTCGGGGACCTATGTCATTGCCTGGACTGCCCTGGCCTCTTATATCGGTGCTGGCGGTTTAGGGGACATGATTTTCAATGGCTTGAACCTGTACCGTGGCGACTTGATTCTGGGCGGCTCCATCCCGGCCATCATTCTCGCGCTGGTCGTTGACTGGCTGCTGGGCTTGGTCGAGAAGAAAGTCACCCCGGCCACTACGCAGGAGGTGTGAGTTGATGAAAAAGACATTGTTTAACAAGCTCACCTTCCTGTTCGCGGGGGTATTGGCGGTCGTATTCCTGGGCGGTTGTTCCTTCAGCTGGCCCGGTTTAGCTGGTACATCGGCGGATACCATCAAGATCGGCTCGCAGAACACAACGGAACAGCAGATCATGGCGAACATGATCCAACAAATGATTCAGCATTACGATAAAGACACGCCAACCACGATTCTGAATAATCTGGGTTCCGGCAATGTCAGTTTCCAAGCGCAAAAACGCGGCGATACCGACATGACCGCTATCCGGTACAACGGGACCGACTATCAGACGGTGCTTGATCTTAGCGGTGAAACTGATCCCAAAATTGTTAATGATCAAGTATTCAAGCTGATGCAGTCGCGTTACCACATGACCTATTTTCCAAGCTATGGTTTCGCGGACACATACCAATTCATGGTGAGCCAGAAATATGCCAAGGCCAATAATCTGAAGACGATTTCGGACATGAAACGGGTCGCTCCAGATATGAAGGTCGGTATCGACCAAATTTGGGCGAACCGCCGAGGGGACGGCTATTCTGCTTTCCAAAATACTTACGGTTTCAGTTTCGGCCACGTTTATCCGATGCAAATCGGGTTGGTCTACGATGCGCTGGAAGCAGGCAAGATGGATGCCGTCTTGGGCTATTCCACTGACGGTCGAATTCGCAGCTACAATTTGAAGCTCCTGCAGGACGATAAGCATTTCTTCCCGCCTTACAAGGCCAGTGTTGTGGTGAACGATGCCGCCTTGAAGGCCCATCCGAAACTCAAGGGGATTTTGTCCCGGTTAAATGGCAAAATTAACTTAACCACGATGCAAGAACTGAACTATCAAGTGGACAACAACCTGGTAGAACCGGCCGTGGCGGCCCAACAGTTCCTAGAGAAGCACAACTATTTTGAGAAAGGGGCGGATTAATTGTGCAAGGCATGAATTTGTGGCAGCAATTGGTGTATTATTTCACCCACAACGGCCAATATATCCTGGATCAGTTTAATCGGCACTTCCTGATCTCAATTTACGGGGTGATTATCGCCGCCATCGTGGGGATTCCCATTGGCGTGTATATTTCACGGCACCGGCATCTGGCCGCATGGGTCGTCGGCGCGGCGAATGTGATTCAAACCGTACCTTCCCTGGCGATGGTCTCGATCATCATGCTGGGCTTAGGGCTTGGCGTCAACACCGTCATTTTGACCGTGTTCCTCTATTCCTTGCTGCCGATTATTAAAAATACCGATACCGGGATGCGCAATGTGAATCCGGATATTCTCGATGCTGGGAAGGGAATGGGCATGACCCGGTGGCAGATTTTGCGCCAGATCGAACTGCCCTTGTCCTTGTCGGTCATTATGGCCGGTTTGCGGAATGCGCTGGTCCTGGCTATTGGGGTCACCGCTATCGGCTCCTTCGTCGGCGCCGGCGGTCTGGGCGATATCATCATTCGCGGTACCAACGCCACCAGCGGCGGCGCCATCATCCTCGCTGGGGCATTGCCCACAGCCTTGATGGCAATCATCTCCGATGGCGTGCTGGGCTACCTGGAACGGCACTTCGCGGCGCGGACCCAGTAATTTGCACCATTCGCGGCTTTCTGGTACCATCAAGGCAACATGAATTCCAGTGCGGATCATCGCAGTAGGAATCGTTGCTCCTGATCAGAAAGCAAGCGGGTGCTGTGAGCTTGTCAGTCAACGATGCCGAAGTACAATGAACCAGCAGTGCTGGACGGTCGTTGATCGTTAATCGAACGAAGTTGGCGTCTTGGACGCAAGCTGGGTGGTACCGCGGCAATCAGTCGTCCCAATACACATTTGTATTGGGGCGGCTTTTTTGTTGCGTTACTGCCGACGACCCGTGAAGAAAGGGAGAAATCACACACATGGATTTAATTGAAGACTTGCAATGGCGCGGGGCCATTAATCAGCAAACCGATGCCGAGGGCTTACGGGAAGAACTCAAACAGCATCCCGTAAGTATATATGTTGGGACCGATCCCACGGGGGATTCTTTGCACGTCGGCCACTTGATTCCGTTTATGATGCTCAAACGGTTCCAGGAAGCCGGCAATCACCCGGTGATGCTCATTGGCGGCGGTACCGGCTCCATCGGTGATCCATCGGGGCGCAACAGCGAACGGGTGCTGCAATCCATGGACCAAGTCAAGGAAAACCAGGAAAAGCTGACCAATCAGCTGGTTAAATTGTTTGGCACCCAGGACTTCCAAGTGGTGAACAACTACGACTGGCTGTCTCAGATTTCAATCTTGGATTTCCTGCGGGATTACGGCAAATTATTCTCCGTGAATACGATGCTGAATAAGGAAGTCGTGGCCAGCCGGTTGGAGACGGGGATTTCATTCACCGAATTCACTTACCAGATCCTGCAATCCGTCGACTTTCTGCATTTGTTCCGGCACAACGCCGTGCAAGTCCAAATGGGCGGCGCGGATCAGTGGGGCAACATCACGGCCGGCGTGGATTTGATCCACCGGATCGAGGGCCCGGAGACAAAGGTCTTCGGCTTGACGATTCCGCTGATGCTCAAGGCCGACGGTACTAAGTTCGGTAAATCTGCCGGCGGGGCGGTGTGGCTGGATCCGAAGAAGACCACGCCCTACGAGTTCTACCAATTCTGGCTCAACCAGGATGATCGGGATGTGGTCAAGTACTTGAAGTACTTCACGTTCTTAAGCCATGAACGAATCGATGAACTGGCGGATGCCGTTCAGGAGGCCCCGGAGAAGCGGGAGGCCCAACGGACGCTGGCGCAAGAAGTGACGAAGTTCGTCCACGGTGAAGACGCGGTGGTCACTGCCGAGAAGATCTCCCATGCGCTGTTCTCCGGCGATCTGCGGGCCTTGACGGCGGACGAAATTGCCCAGGGCTTCAAGGATGTACCCTCTGTGGACGTGCCCAGCGGCCAGACTGGCATCGTTGAGTTCCTGGTGGATCTGACCCATATTGAGCCGTCCCGCCGGCAAGCCCGGGAGGACGTCCAGAATGGGGCAATCTATGTGAACGGTGAACGCCAGCAGAGTCTGGACTTTGTGGTGGATACGGACGCGGCTTTTGGCGGCCATTATGTGATCATCCGCAAGGGGAAGAAGAAGTACACGTTGGTGAAAGTGCAGGCGTAAGACGATGAGCGTTTATGTCAACGACCTGCGCTCGGCGGTCTATGCGTTTCCGGTGTTAGCGTTTATCATCGCGCTGCCGTTTATGTGGTGGCATTATCACAAATACGGCGCGGTATCCCGCTGGCGGGTCTTTTGGACCTATATCTTCGTTTTCTATCTGCTGTGTGCGTATTTTCTGATCATTCTGCCACTGCCGGACCGGGCGGTGGTGGCGAAGCTGACCACGCCAAAGTATAATTTGGTGCCGCTGACGTTTATTCGGGAGTTTTTGAAATACAATCCATTGCAACTCGGCAACGTGCACACGTGGAAGGCGGCGCTGCTGGCGCCTACCGTAATTCAGCCGGCGTTCAACGTGGCGCTGACGATTCCCTTTGGGGCCTTTCTGCGGTATTACTTCCATCGGCCGTGGTGGCAAGTAATCATCAGCAGTTTCTGTCTGTCGCTGTTCTTTGAATTGACGCAGCTCAGCGGGCTGTATGGCGTTTACCCGCGGCCGTACCGGTTGTTCGATGTGGACGACTTGCTGCTGAATACCACGGGCGGCTGGATCGGGTGCGGCTTGGCCCGGCTGGTGATGCCGATTTTGCCGACGGACGCGCAGATGGATCACAGTGCGGCCAAGCGCGCAGAAAATGTCTCGATGTGGCGGCGGCTGGCGGGGTTCGTTGTGGACTGGCTGGCAGCGCTGCTGCTGGCTACGCTGATTGGCGTGGCTGTGAGCTTGATCGGGCGTGTTTCAGCACCGGGCTGGCTGACGTGGGCGGTACTGTTCCTGTGGCTAGTGGGACCGCCGACGTTTGGCCGACAGACGCTGGGGATGCGCACGGTGCGCTTGCAAATGCGGACGATGCAGGACAACCCAGTGCATTGGTGGCAACCGGCGGTGCGGTTCCTGGTGGGGTATGGCGTGCCGGTGGGAGTGCTGTACGGCACTGCGGAATGTGTCAATGCGATCAACGGGATCGGCTTCAGCCGGTTTACCTGGGCTGGTGTTGGGATGTTGGCGGGGTTGTTGGTGCTGTCGCTGATGTTTGGTGATTGGTTGTTGGCGTTTGTCATGCGGAGTCATTTGCTGGTGTTTGAGTGGGTGACGCGGACGAAACTGGTGAACAAATAGGGTGGTCGTTGGTTGCCGTGCCAATGCTTCGCAATCTCCGGTTGATTGGGGCTGGAACGTGGTGACGGCGCTTTGAGCCCGCGAAAACCGCGGTCTCAAAGTCGCCTAACCGCATATAATCTCGCCAAGTGCGGGCGAGATTATTGCGGTTTCCACCACTGAGCCCCATCAACCTCCGATTGCTACGCATTGGCACTAGATCCGCCAAACTGATATAGTCCAAAAAGAAGCATTCTTGTCGTGAATTATTTTCACACAAGAATGCTTCTTTTTTGAAAATGACTATTTCTTCTCCTGCACGATATAGATCGGGCGGTGTTTGACTTCTAGGTAGATATTGCCGATGTATTTGCCGACGATGCCGAGGCAGAGGAGTTGGAGGCCGCCGACGGCGAGGAAGATGGAGACCATGCTGGGCCAGCCGGGGGTGGGGTCGCCGTTGATCATGGCCCGGACGATGATGAAGATCAAGGCGCAGACGGCGCCGACGAAGGATAGCAGGCCAACGAAGGAGGCAATGGCCAGGGGAGTCTCGGAGAAGGCGACGATGCCGTCCAGGGAGTATTTGAACAGGCTCCAGAAGGACCAGTGGGTCTCACCGGCAACGCGTTCCACATTTTCATAAGGAATGTACTTGGTCTTGAAGCCGACCCAACCGAAGATGCCTTTAGAGAACCGGTTGTATTCCGTGACGGACAGGATAGCATCCTTGACCTGCTTGGTCATCAGCCGATAATCTCGGGCACCGTCAACGATTTCTGTTTTTGAGATCTTATTGATCAGCCGGTAGAACATCCGGGCAAAGAAGGAGCGAATCGGTGGTTCGCCGGCCCGGGTGACCCGCCGGGTGCCGACGACGTCGTAGCCCTCATCAAGGATGCCGGAGAGCATCTGCGGCAGCAAATCAGGCGGGTCTTGCAGGTCCACGTCCATCACGGCAATGTAGTCGCCGCCGACATTCTGCAAGCCGGCGTAAAGAGCGGCCTCCTTGCCGAAGTTGCGGGAGAAAGAAATGTAATGAACATGGTCTGGATCTTTTTCCTGTAATTGGCGCATTTCCTTCAGCGTGTTATCGGCGGACCCATCGTTGACGAAAAGATATTCGACCGCGTAGTCGGCGAGCTTTTCGTGAATGACTTTTTCCACCGTATCATAAAAAATCGGTAATGCTTCCTGCTCGTTATAACAGGGGACGACGAGACTGATTGTGGCCATTGTTTACTCCTCTTGCTTCTTTTCTGCTGATTCTTGGATATTGGTATTGGCATCACTGCTGTGGAAGATCCACTTACTGAAAACGTAATTCATTAAAATGACCACGACTTGGTCGACGATCTTTGTCAGCATCGCGTTGGCGTGGAGCAGGTCGATACCAACCCACATGATGGCCATGTCAGCCAGGTAGCTTACGCCACGAGCGGCGAAGAACCAAAACATTTCTTTGAAAAAGGCACTTGCCGTCGTGTAGGGTGACCGGAAGACCCAAGTTTTATTGGTGAAAAAGGCAAAAGTCACTGATAAAAACCAGGCGATGGTATTGGCCAGAGCCCAGCCGAGATGCAGCGACGTTTCATGCAGGACCCAAAAAGTGACCAAATTCACCAGGGTGGTCAGCCCGCCGAAGAAGGCGTACATGATGAAATCATGGTACTGGTGGTAGAGATGCCGCAGCTTATCCATAAAATCCTCCCAAATTTCTTCCTTATCAGTTTACCCGTTTAACGCCGGTCAGACAACATAGAGAGCGGCGCTCGTAAATGGGCTCAGGCCGACAGAGGCTAGGGCAGAAGGACAACCGGGCAAAAACCTCAGTGCGGGTTTGTGCCCGGTTGTCCTTCTGCCCTAGCCTCTGACCGTCGGCCTTCGCCCTCTGGTGACTAAGTAGTAACCTCGCCGTAACCCAACTGTAACCTTGCTCTGCTATTCTTAATCCTGTTGCCGAATCAGTGGCAAACGACAAGCATACGCGGGAGTGGACATCTTTGAAGACAAGTAAACAATTTTTGCGGGTACTGAGCGTTCTAGCATTAAGCGGCACGTTAGCCACCAGCCTGACCAGTGTGGTTCGGGCCGATAACATCAGCGATACCAAGGACAAGATCAGCAGCAACAAGAGCACAACGTCCCAATTACTGGCCAAGATTCAGGATCAGCAAAAGACGCTGGCGAAGCTGAACAATCAAGTTTCTGAAAAAATCAATGATATTGATGCCAACCAAAAAGCAATCGCGTCAGTGACCAAAGAAATCGCCGCCTTCGACACGAAGATCAGTGCTGCCCAGAAGCAGGTCACTGATCGGACCGACGTGTTGAAGAAGCAATTGGTGGCTTTGCAAAAACAAAGCAGCAATTCTATTTCCGGCAATGTTTACGTGGACTTCGTTTTAAATAGCAAGGATTTCTCCGATTTGATCAGCCGTTCCATGACAGTCAATAAGCTGAGTGCCGCTAACAAGGATGCGTTGGATGCCGTCAACGAGGCTAAGCAGCAATTGTCTGACTTGCGTCAAGACAAGGCGGACAGCAAGCAATCCTTAGAGGATAAGCAAGCGACCCTGGTCCAACAGAAGAATGATCTGGAAACTCTGAAGACCAATGCCCAGAAGCAGCAGGACGCCTTCAATAAAGAATTAGAGGACCACAAGGGTGAATTAGCCGCTCTGCAGGCCCAATTGAGCCAGCAGACTGCTGACGCCGCGAAGAAGGCCCAGGAAGACGCGGCTAAGCAGGCCGCGGCCCAAGCGGCAGTCGCTCAGGCCGCAGCCAGCGCGGCAGCCGCTTCGGCGAGCAGCAGTTCTTCGGCGAGCAGCAGTTCTTCGGCCAGCAGCCAAAGCAGCACGGCGACCAGTACCGTAACCACCGGTTCGAACCAAGGCAGCTTGATTGCTAACGTGCAGCAATATCTGGGTGTGCCTTACGTTTGGGGCGGTACTACGCCGGCCGGCTTTGACTGCTCCGGGTTGATCTACTATGCCGCCCAGCAGGCCGGTATGAGCCTGCCGCGGACTTCCCAAGCCCAGAGTACCCTCGGCACCCAAGTCTCCGTCAGCGACCTGCAGGCCGGTGATTTGGTCTTCTGGGGCGGCGTTGGCTCCGCGTACCACGTCGGCATCTACATCGGCAATGGCCAATACATCCACGCCCCGGCGCCTGGTCAAAATGTGACGGTCGGCAATGTGGCTTACTTCCGTCCGGACTTTGGCCGCCGCATCTAATCTGACTATTTATTAATAAAGTCCCACTTTCCGGCTCGTTTCTATTTTTAGAAACGAGCTTTTTCTTTCTCAATCCCCCGTTCCCCGGCATACTTTGGTAGAATAGACTTAGCACATTGTATGAGGAAGGGTTAACGCATGGCTAAAAAGAAGCACAATGAACTGTGGATCATCACCGGGGCGGCGGGTACTGGGAAAAACACCGTCAGTGAGTATTTGTATTCCCAATACGGCATTCCCCGGGTGCTGACCCACACAACGCGGGCTCCGCGGTCAGGGGAGCAGAACGGAGTCTCGTACTACTTCGAAACGCCTGAGACGTTTGCCCAGAAGCACCTGATCGAGCAAGTCACTTACGACGGTCATCAATACGGCTCGTCCCGGGAAGCCTTGCAGAAAGCCTGGGAGAAGCACCGTATCGTCAGCTTGGTACTGGACACCGAAGGCGCAAAGAGTTATATTGAGACCTTTGGCAATCACATCTTCTTGCTGTTTATTACGGTGCGTCATCCCGACAGCCTGCGCCAACGCATGATTGACCGCGGCGATCAGCCCGTGGCCGTTGAAGCTCGGCTGCACAGCCCGGAGTATCAGCGGGATCTTAAATTACCAGAAGAACTGGTCCCAGTCGCCCACCTGATCCACAACGATACATGGGTAGAAGCAAAGCAGGAGATTGACGCCTTACTCAAACGCGAAGCGGTGCGCATGGCGTCCGAAGAACTCTAAAAATGAGTTTACGATGAACTGTTCTCAGGTATCCTCATCTTTTCATTAATTGGTTCAAACCGCACCATTAAGCCATTCACATCAGTTGTCACGTATTTTTTCGACAAATTACGTGACAACTGCTTTTTTTATCATGTATTATAGTAATTGTAAGTTCTACAAGAGAAGGGGATGCTGTCCATGTCAATGATTGAGTTTCATGACGTCGAGAAGTATTATGGCAAGTTTCATGCCCTTTACCACATCAATCTCACAGTTGAAAAAGGTGAAGTGGTTACAATAATCGGACCTTCGGGCTCGGGCAAGAGCACCTTGCTGCGGACAATCAATGGCCTGGAACGAATCAGCTCCGGTCAATTGATCGTCAATAATTTTGATTTGGCGGATAAGAAAACGGACATGAATCGGACCCGCAAAAATGTGGGGATGGTTTTCCAGCATTTTAATTTATACGCCAACAAATCTGTCTTAGACAATATCACCTTGGGACCGCGGCTGGTCTTGAAGGAATCCAAGGATAAAGCCGAAGAAGAGGCACGAGCGCTGCTCGATCTAGTCGGTTTATCTGAAAAGGCCAAGAGCATGCCCAACCAGCTCTCTGGCGGCCAGCAGCAGCGGATCGCCATCGCCCGTTCCTTGGCGATGAAGCCCCAAGCGATCCTGTTCGATGAACCGACCAGTGCGCTGGATCCGGAAATGATCGGCGATGTATTGAACGTTATGAAGAAAATTGCCGAGCAAGGCATGACGATGATCGTCGTGACCCATGAAATGGGCTTCGCCGAAGAAGTGGGCGATCGGGTCGTCTTCATGGATAACGGCCACATTCTGGAAGATTCCAAGGATGTCAGAAGTTTCTTTGAGAAACCCAAGGACGAACGGGCGCAGGAATTCTTGAGCAAGGTCATCAACCATTAAGATCGGAGGGACAGGTATGCGCAAATTTAGAAACTGGCTGTGGCTCTTGCCGCTGCTGGCGCTGTCCGTTCTGTTGAGCAGTTGCGGCACCAAGTCCGTGGCCGATGAGGATATCCTGGACCGCGCCCGGGCAACGAATTCCGTCACCTGGGGGGTCAAGAATGATACCCGGCTGTTCGGGCTGATGGACATCAGCAGCGGCGAAATCAAGGGCTTCGATATTGATATCGCTAAAGAAGTATCCCGGCGGATCTTCGGCCAAAACGTTAAGATCAATTTGGTGCCGGTCACCAGTCAGACCCGGATCCCGTTGCTGAAAAACGGGAACGTGGACGCCATCATTGCCACGATGACGAATACACCGGATCGGCAAAAGGTTGTCGACTTTTCAGATACTTACTTCAACGCCGGCCAAGCGCTGCTGGTGAAGAAGGGCAGTCCAATCAAGAGTGTCAAAGACTTGAATAAGAACACGAAGGTCATTGGGGTCCAAGGATCCAACTCCGTGCAAAACATTAAGAAAGTCGCGCCCGACGCGCAGGTCCTGCAACTGAGCGATTACGCCCAGGCATTCACAGCTCTGCAATCAGGTCAGGGCGATGCATTGACGACCGATAACGGGATCCTTTACGGAATGTCCGCCGACAATCCTGATTACGTGGTGGTCGGCGGCACTTTCACTAAGGAACCTTATGCCATTGCCGTCAATAAGGGCCAACGAGATTTTCTGGACCAGATCAACGTCGCGCTGTCGTCCATGCGGACCGATGGCACATATAAGAAAATCGAAGACAAATGGTTCGGCAACATCGCGGGCTTCTCGGATGGGGGGTTGAAATAATGTGGACCATTTTTACCAATAATTTCGGCATGTTTATGGAAGGGCTCGGCTATACGCTGGGTGCCAGCTTGCTGTCGCTGTTCTTCAGTTTGATCATCGGGACGATCTTTGCGCTATTGCAGATCAATCCTAGCCGGACGGCGCGCATCTTTGGCCGGATCTATGTGGAATTCTTCCGGAACGTGCCCTTGCTGGTCATCACGATGTTCTTCTACGTCGTGATTCCCCGCCTGGGCATTCCCCTGAGCGGATTTGCGGCCGGGTCCATCGGCTTGACCCTGTACACTTCCGCGTTCATTGCAGAGACCGTGCGGGCGGGCATTCAATCCGTTGACCCGGGCCAAATGGAAGCGGCGCGCAGCAACGGCATGACCTATGTCCAGGCGATGCGCTACATCATTTTGCCCCAGGCCATCAAGATCACCGTCCCGCCGCTGGGCAACCAGTTCATTAACCTGGTCAAGAACTCTTCCGTCTTGGCCTTTGTCGCCGGGTTCGACTTGATGTATCAGGGCAATTTGATTGCCTCCACCACGTTTGAAACTACCACGACGTATGCCATTGTCGGGATACTGTACTTAATCATTACTCTGCCGATGAGTTACGGTATGACCTACCTGGATCATCGCTGGTCTGGTAGAAACACGAGAGAGGAGGCTTAACCATGGGTGATTTTGCAGGTGCTTATCAATGGGTGAATATCCGCTATCTGCTCCAAGGATTGTGGGTCACCGTGGCCCTGTCCGCCGTCTCGATCGTGTTCAGCTTTATCATTGGGTCGGTGCTGGGACTATTGCGGTACATGAAGATTCCGTTCTTATCTAAAATCGTTGGCTTCGTCATCGATATTATCCGGAACTTGCCGTTGCTGCTGATTCTGTTCTTCACTTACTTCGGCTTGCCCAGCTTAGGAATCCGACTGGATGCCTTACCGGCGGCCATGGTGGCGATGACGGTCTTTGAATCAATGATGCTGGCTGAAATCATCCGGGGCGGGATTCAAGCTGTGGATCCCGGCCAGATGGAGGCTGCTCGGAGTAATGGGCTCTCATACGGGCAGGCGATGTACCATATCATTTTGCCCCAGGCGTTCAAAAAAATGATTCCGGCCATCGTGTCCCAGCTGATTTCGCTGGTCAAGGATACGTCCTTGGCGACGATCATTGTGCTGCCGGAGTTAATGTATCATGGTCAGGTGATTTATGGGCAGAACACAAACTACATGGTGCCGATCTTTATTGCACTGACGGTGCTGTACTTCATCGTCTGCTTCTCGTTGTCGCTGATTTCGCGGTATTTGGACCGGCGGTTAGCGGCTTAAGATTTGGACTAATTGGATGCAACAAATAAGAGGCGATCCCGAGTGAGGTCGCCTCTTGGCGTTGGTAGAAAAACTTTGCCCTACTTCGCCGCTGCTACGGCCGCCTGGACATACTCCGCAAACCGGCCGCGGTCGATGGGGCCGAGCACTGCGGTGACGGCGGTGCCGTCGTCGGTGTAGTGCTCAGACTTCACTTCCGTGTTGTCCCGCAGGTAGTTCACGACGTCGCCCTTGGTGAAAGGCACGAGGAGGTCAGTGGTGACGTAGTCCTTGTAGAGCAGCTCATTCAGGGTTTGGCCCAGCAGGCGGATCGAGTTGGGGTCCGTGGCGGATAGGGTCAAGGTCATGCCTTCGCAGTCCGGATAATGGGTATCCGGGCGCAAATCGGCCTTGTTGTAGACGGTGAGCATTGGGATATCCTTGACGCCAATGGCATTCAGGGTCTCCTCAGTGGTGGCCATCATTTCCCGGTAGTGGGGATCAGCGAAGTCGACGACTTGGATGAGCAGATCCGCATCCCGGGCTTCGGCTAGGGTCGCCTTGAAGGATTCCACCAGATGGTGCGGCAAGTGGGAAACAAAGCCGACGGTGTCGCTGAGCAGGAAATGACGGTGATTGGGTAATTGCAGCTTGCGCACACTGGTATCCAGGGTCGCGAAGAGCTGGTTTTTGACCATCACCTGCTTGTCGGTCAGTCCGTATTGCTGCAGCATGCCGTTCATCGTTGTGGACTTGCCGGCATTGGTGTAGCCGACCAGCGCGACGGAGGGCAGGGCCTGATGGATCCGGCGGTCCCGGCGCGTGTCCTGGGCGCGCATGATCTCCTTCAACTCATTGCGCATGTGCGTGATCCGTTTGCGGATGACCCGCTTGTCCAGTTCCAGCTGGGTTTCACCAGCCCCCCGGTTAGCCGTAGCGCCGCCGCTGGCACCCCGGCCGCCGCCTTGCTGGTCCAGGGGATTAGCAGACGGGTGGACTCGGGGCAGGGCGTACTCTTCCCGGGCAATGGCTACTTGCAGCTTGGCTTCTCGAGTTCGGGCCCGAGAAGAGAAGATGCGCAGAATCAATTCCGTGCGGTCCATGACAGACAGCTTGGTGATTTTTTCCAAATTTCGGGTCTGGGACGGGGTCAAATCATCATTGACGACGATGATCGGCACGTCTTCACCCCGGGCTTGGGCGGCCATTTCTTCCACTTTGCCCTTACCGAAGTAAGTGGCGGCGTCAATGTGGTCGGCCCGTTGAGTGACCTTGCTGGAGACGGTCATACCCGCGGCAGTGACCAGTTCGCCCAGTTCAGTCATGGTGTAATCAAAATCCGCCTGTTGGCGGTCTAAGCCGGCGATGATCGTCGGGATGGTTTGTATCGTTGTATCTTGCATTGAATACCTGCTTTCTTAATGCACTCAGTTTCAGGATAGCACAGTGACGCGTTTTCTGGAAAAGAAAAGACCGGGGTCCATACGTCAAGCGTACAGACCTCGGTCTAGAGCAGCCGGATAAATCAGATTAAGCGGCTAAAGGGACCATCATGTAATGATTCTCGGGGATCAAATTGCCATTGGCGTCCATGACGTCGTTCACGTCACTAACGGCCTCGGGCTTGATCATAGAGAACAACGACGTTAAGTATTCGATCACGTCACTGCCCGTAACGTGGCCGGCATGTTCCGCCGCAAAATGGTCCGTAATCAACTCTGTCATCTTGTCCTGTGCTTGCGCTTGGGTCCGTACCAGTACGAATTGTAAAAAGTCATTTTCTAAAGTAGACATCGCGTAAACTCTCCTAGTCTTTTTGTAGTGCATTCTAAGTTCTTGACTGACAGGGACTTTTTTATTCCCTTACGAAACTTCAAGAGAGATTATAGCACATGGATTTGATGTTGCAACCTTTTTTGCTTTACCCGACTTTTACTGGATTTTACCAACCGTGGGAGATAGCGCCGGCCAACGTTTTGTGACGAATTGTTAAGATTCGGTATCACTGCAACAAGCCTGCGGTATTGTTGTAGTATACGACGGTGATACCGCTATCGGTGAGCTGTAATTTGGTGATACTGGCATTCTTCGGACTTTCTTCCACTGGAAATTGGCCTTTGCCGAATTTGTCCGTAATGCTGCGGATGGTGGTGCCATGGGAAACCAAGAGTACATTGTCGCCGTGGCGGTTTTCTTCCCGCAGCATCTTGAAGCCCTTCATCAGCCGGGTCCAATAAGTAACGGCGTTCTCGGCATCATGGAAAGGGTCGGCGGCGTGCATGAAGTCTTTGGTTTCGTCCAATGAATGGTGCTGCAGCAGCGACCCGAAATTCCGCTGACCGTGGGGCATCGCGATGGCGTACCAGGTCTGCGCGGAATCGGCGCCTTCAAAGTAGCCGTAAAATTGTTCCCGGAACAGCGGTGTCGTCTTGTACGGAATGGTGGTATTCAGGTTGTGGCTGAGGATGATGTCCATTGTGTGCTGCGCGCGGGTGGTGTCCGATGAGTAAGCGTGGGTGAAGGTCATGTGGCTCAAACGCTCCCCCACGGTGTGGGCGCCGGCGATCCCTGCGGGAGTGAGGGGCGAATCGCTCCAGCCCTGCATTTTGTTGTATTTGTTGAAATAGGTCTGACCGTGGCGAATCAGATAGACGTTAACTGTTTTCATGGGTTTCCTCCAAAAAGCGGCCCAAACAAAGAAGATTGCTTGGGCCGGCCATACAAAGTGATTATTTTTTGATCCGTACGATTACATTGGGAAACGGTTGTTTTCTACATCCAAGATGAATTTCTTTAAGTGGCTGAAGTATACCGGCGGATTATCCATCATGTGGTGATGTCCCGCACTCGGCGTCGTTTCCAAACGGGAATGGGGAATGTCCTCAGCCATGCGCCGAGCGGAACTCAGCGGCATCGTTTCATGTTCGCCAAAAGTCAGCAGCGTGGGCACTTGGATGTTCTTCAACTGACCGCGCAGGTCGAAATCCTTCAGCTTGCCGGTGACCACGAATTCGTTGTCGCCCTGGAAGGCGTTGTACACGGCCGTGGCCATCGTGGGGATCAGGTGCTGGATCGGTGACGGGTAGCGGCGGTCAACGTATTCCCGGTTCAACACTTCGACACAGTCCTGATACCGCTTGTTGTGCCAGTCGCCATTGGCTTCGCACTGTTCCATGAACTCGACGTCCTCCTTGGGCAGCGCCGCGGCACGGATCTGCTTCAAGTGTGTCAAGTACTCGTCGATGTTATCGATCATGGACGAAATGATCGCGCCTTTCAGGTGCTGACCATACTTCAGCGCGTACATCATCGTCAATGCACCGCCCCAGGATTGACCGATCAGGTAGAAATTGTCCAAGCCCAGTTTTTGCCGAACTTCTTCCACTTCGTTCAAATAATAATCATAGGTCAGGTATTTCTCAGCAATGGCCGGGTCGGAATAGTCCGGTTGATCGGAGTAGAAAGAGCCCAGCTGATCGTACATGGTGACTTGGACGCCGATATCAGAAAGCTCTTCACCGAAGTTTTCCCAGTATTCGTGGTTGCCGCCAGGACCGCCGTGGAGGCAGAGGAGATGGATGTCGCCGCTGCCTTGGGTATTGGTCCAAAGATGGTAGCCATTATCCAGGGTGATGATTGTTGTACCTTGTTTCATATGTTGTTGCACCTTTCGTTTGCCAGGGCCGCGACCCTGTTTCTGTGGATATCTTTATTTTACCTTATCCGGGAGCGGGGACAAGGCCCGTTCAGCTGAAAATAGCGCGTTGTGGGCATGGTACCAAGCGTCGTTGGGCTGACGATCCAGCTGCCGGTACGCTGCCATGGCGAGGCTGTATTGATCCAGCCCGTTCAAGGCGGTCAAAACCGCCGGCGTCGTTACGCCGCCCTGATTGTTGAAGCCATGGAGGTCGAAGGGCGCGTGGTCCCGGCCGTACAGCAGGCTGGCCAGCAAAGCGGGATAGCCGGGATAGGCGGCTACCACTGGTACGCCCTGGGGGAAGAGGCTATTGAAGGTCGCCTCGGCCAACCCGTTGGGGTCCTGCTCAGATTGGCGCAGGACGAGGGGCCGGACAAGACAGACGACGCGAATCGCCAGCGCGGGATCCGCTGTATGGAGCAAATGGACCGCCCCGATGGTTTTGGCGAAAGGCCGCATCCCGCCGGCCAGCAGCACAATATCCGGCTTTTTCTCCGGATGGATCGTTGCCCACGGGACGGTATCGACACCATTATGCACCAGCGCAGCGGCCTCCGCCGTGGTGAACCAATCCGGCATCGCGCTCTTGCTGGCCACGATCAGGTTGACGTGGTGCTGACTGCGCAGCGCACGGTGGGCACTGGCCAGCAGCATGTTGGTATCCGCCGGCAAATAGATCGTCGCCGTGCTGGCGGGCAGTGAGGCCACAATATCCTGCATCAGCGGGTTTTGGTGGGAGTAGCCGTTATGCCCTTGTTCCCAGACATCGCCAGTGGCCAGCAGATTGAGACTAGGCTCCGTGTCCCGCCACTGGAAGCGCTGGGCCTCCTGCAGCCACTTGCCATGCTGGGCAACCATACTGCCGACGATGGGCAAGAAGGCCTCATAACTGGTGAACAGCCCCTGTCGGCCGGTGAGGGTGTAGCCCTCCAGCAGACCTTCATCCAGGTGTTCGGACACCACATTGGCCGTGACCGGCTGATCCAGCTTGTTCAGGTGCACGGAACCGAGTTCATCGGGGCTGAACAGGTGCAGCCGATGTTCCGGCGCCAGACTATTGAGATAGGTGCCGAGAACCGCCGTTGGACTTTCGCTGCGGGCACCGCGCTTAGGCACCGGCCGGTCCGGCAAGTCCGGCAGGCGCCAGCGATGGAAGTGGTGGTGGGCCGCCGGGTGGTTCGTGATCCGCCGTTCTTTGGGCGGCAGCAAGTCGAGAAAGGCGGGGCTGAGGGCGCCCTCAGCGGTGAATAGAGCGGTCGGTCGATGCGGCTGGAGCCATTTGGTTAACGCCGCCAAGCCAGCCGCCGGGTCATCTGGATCAATGGCGATCGGCAGCTGATGACTAGCCGCTTCGCCGGCCTCCGGCCCCGTCCAGCCCTTGGGCGTGGTCAAGATCAATACCGGCAGGGGTTGGTCAACGCCTCTCTGCCAAGCCGCCATCTTATCCCAAGCTTGGGCGAGTGCCAGATACAGGGCGTGGTGAATGTCCTGGCCGGGGGTCAAAGAGACCCATAGCGGTGCCCAGCCTTGGCTGTCAAAGAAGGCCTCAACGGCCTCCGGCGCCATTTCGCTGAAGACGGTCCGGGACGCCATGGCAAAACCATTGCGCAGTACGATGGGGAAAACCGCGCCGTCATGCTGCGGGTTCAAAACCCGGCTGACCTGCCAACTCGCCGCCAACGGCCCGGTCTCGGCCTCGCCGTCACCGATCAAGGCCACCGCCCGGGTCCCTGGACTGTCCAGCACGGCGCCAGCCGCATGGGCCAGCGTGTACCCCAGCTCGCCGCCGGTCTGGATCACGCCGGGCACATCCGGCCCAGGATGGGTCGCATGATGCAGGGTGGCAAACCGGCGAAACAGCGTCAGCAAGCCCGCCTTGGTTTGGGGCACTTCAGGATACGCCTTGGTGTAGCTGCCCTCTAAGAAACTGTTCAGCAGCGGCACTTGGCCGCCGTGACCGGGACCGGTGACCACCAAAGCAGAGGTGTCGTAGTTTTTAAACAGCTGATCCAGCCCGGCCCACACTAAATTCTGGGCTGGGGCGGTACCCCAATGGCCCAGCGGCGGCTGCTTCAAGTCGCTGGCAGTCAGCGGCCGGTCCAAGAGAATGTTGTCCTTTAAGTACAGAATTGCGGCACTTAGATAATTCAGCGTGTGAAAAATAGTTGCCGCGGCTTGTGTCTCGTTCTCATCAGTACGCACTATGCCATCCCACTTTCTATGACCCGAAAGACTTAACGATTCAAAATCGCCTCAATGGCTGCTAATTCATCCGCCGTAAAGGTCGTCTGGTTCCCGGCCTTAATATTGCTTTCCAAATGATCCACACTGGTCGTGCCGATGATCACACTGGTCACCACCGGATCCCGCAGGAGCCAGGACAGCGCCATTTCGGACAGGGTTTGGTCCCGGTTTTGGGCGATTTTCTTCAAGTCGTTTAATTGGGCGACGACGTGATCTTTGCCCTTAGCGAAAGTCTCCGTATTCGACCAGTGAATCGGGAAGTCGGCAGGGATGCCGGCCAAGTAGCGGTCGGAGAGCAAGCCCTCGGATAGCGGTCCATAAGCCACGAGCCCAGCGTCCAAGTCTTTCATCGTTGCTAGGAGATTGTCCTTCTCCGCTGTGCGATTAAACATGTTGTAAGAGACTTGATTGACCACGAAGGGTGTGCCAAGCTTCTGGAACCAGCCGACCATTTCCTTGGTTTGAGCAGCGGTGTAGTTAGAAATGCCGATATACAACGCCTTCCCGGCGCGAACAACGGCGTCCAAGGCCCGAGCGGTTTCTTCGAACTTCACCTTTGGGTCTGGCCGGTGGCTGTAGTAAATATCCACATAATCCAATCCCATCTTTTCCAGACTGGTATCGATGCTCTGCATCACGGCCTTGCGGCTGCCGAATTCACCGTAAGGGCCGACGCCGTATTTGAAACCGACCTTGGTGGTGATCACCAGCTCATCCCGATAAGGCTTCAGGTTGCGGCGGTAAATGTCGCCGAAGAGCCGCTCGGCACTGCCGATTTCTGGTTTGCCGTAGTTATTGGACAAGTCGAAGGAGAAAACGCCCTCGTCAAAGGCCTTCAGGATCACCTTTTCCCGGTCCAGTACAGGATCGCTGCTGCTATAGTGGCGCCACAAACCCAGGGAGACGGCCGGCAATTGCAGACCGGTATCCCCGGCACGGCGAATCGCGGTCCGATTATCGTAGCGGGTATCATCAGCTCGATAAACTTCTGTCATTTGAAAAACCTCCTATTTGTATGTGTCTCCTTTATTCTATGGTTTACGCAAAATGTAAGCAAGGCACACCCTTGTGTAAAAATTTGCGAACAGTCTCGAAATCTGATAAACTATTTAATTAAAATTGTGCGATGGAGGGCATTGATTGAACAAAAAATCGCTATTTCTGGGCGGCATCACGCTGATTGGCTTAATCATCGGCATCATCACCCGGCATTATGCACTTTGGACCCTGGGCGCGCTTGCCCTGGGGTACGTCTTTACTTTCTGGCTGCCGCGTCTGTGGACAGCCTGGCAGCATCGTCGTCAGTGAAAGGACTGAGGTTTATGGCACAGGACGAAAAGGCGCTGGAACAGCGTCATCTGGATACGGTCTTGGAAAAGTTAGACACAGCAGAAAAAAAGCTGGAGAAACAAATTCACCGGGCCAAATCCGAAGAAAAAAATATTGATAAACATTTCAATGATGATGTCCACCTCTCCTTTGGCAGCGATACGACAACGATGGAGACAGCGATCACCATCCATCAGCAGCAGCAATTGCTCCAGGAACGGGACAACGCCTGGCGCAACTCCGATTTACAGCTGAAGACCGTGCAGCGGCTGCAAAAGTCTCCGTACTTTGCCCGGGTAGATTTCAAAGAGTCCGGCGAACCCCGCCGGGAGACGATTTATATCGGCCTGGGGTCGTTCAGCGACCGTAATGATCATTTCTTGATCTACGATTGGCGGGCGCCGATTTCTTCTATCTACTATGACGGCGGCTTGGGCCACGTGACCTACCAAACCCCGGACGGCGAACAGTCGGTGGACGTGTCGCTGAAGCGGCAGTTCATCATCAAGGACGACCAAATCGTCAATTTGTTCGATACCACCGAAACCATCGGCGATCAGATGCTTTTGGAAGTGCTGGGGGAAAAATCCAGCACCCAGATGAAGTCCATTGTGACGACGATTCAGCAGGAGCAGAACAAAATCATTCGGGATACCGATTCCGATCTGCTCTTCGTACAAGGGGCCGCCGGGTCCGGGAAGACCTCGGCGATCCTGCAGCGGGTGGCCTATTTGCTGTATCGCTATCGGGGCAACCTGACCAGCAGTCAGGTGATCATGTTCTCACCGAACCAATTGTTCAATGACTATATTGAAAACGTCCTGCCGGAACTGGGCGAGCAGAACATGGTTCAGATGACTTACCAGCAATATACCAACCGCCGCCTGCCGGCCTTGGCAGCAGAGAGTCTGCAGCATCAATTCGAAGTACAACTGGATACCGATGCTAAGAAGATCCAGCATTTCAAGCAATCGCTGGAATTCTTCAAGGCGACTCGGACTTACGCGCTGCACTTGAACCATGAGGGCATGCATTTCCGCAATCTGATGTTTCAGGGCAAGCCGTTTTTCACCAAGCAGCGGATCAGCGAGATCTACTACAGTTTCAATGCCAATTACAAGCTGATCAACCGCTTGGAGGCGACCAAGGAACGGCTGGTGAACAGTTTGAACCACCGGATCGACAGCGAGACAAAGGCCGATTGGGTGCAGCAGGCAGTGCAGGATCTGGATTCCGAAGATTTGCAGAAAATGTACCGGACCGTCGACCAGGAATTTGCCAACTCCGATGACGAGTACAAGTTCCTGGCCCGGCAGATCGTCACCAATGCCTTTCAGAAAGTTTATAATGCCGTGCGCCGGAACCATTTCTTCAATATCCGGATTCAGTACATGGCCTTTCTTAAAGCAATTCCGGAGCTGGTCGATCTGGCTAAGTGGGGAATCACGCCGGCCATGTGGGACGCCCACATTGAGCAGATGCGGGCAGTCCTCAGTGACCGCAAAATCGACGCGGACGATGTCACGCCGTTCCTGTACTTATATGACCTGATCACCGGCCACCACACCGACCGTCACATGCGCTTTGTCTTCATCGATGAGATTCAGGATTACACCCCGTACCAGCTGGCCTATCTGCGTTACCGCTTCGGCAAAGCCCGCTTCACGATGCTGGGAGATTTGAACCAAGCCATCTTCACTAAGCAGAGCGATGGCGACTTGCTCGGCGATGTGGCTACACTGTTTGATCCGGAGAAGACCAACGTGGTTCAGCTGACCAAGAGCTACCGGTCCACTGAGCAGATCACGAACTTCACGAAGGCATTGCTGGTCAACGGCCAGCGGATCGATGCCTTTGATCGGGCAGGGGACCTGCCGAACGTCTATATCGGCGCGACGGAAGCAGATTTGCTGGTCCGGCTGGAGAAACAAATCGGCACGAATGATAGCTCTGGGCTGACCACCGCCATCATTACCCGGACGCTGGAAGATGCCCAGGCGCTGTATGCCCAGTTGAAAGACGGCGGCGTAGCGGCCACGCTGATCAAATCCGAGAACCAGCGGCTCGCTCCGGGCGTGATCATTGTGCCGTCCTTCCTGGCCAAGGGACTGGAATTCGACGCAGTCGTCATGTACCAGGCGAATACCGCCAACTACGGCAGCGAAGACGATCGGCAATTGATTTATACGATTGCCTCGCGGGCAATGCACCGGTTGACGATTCTGGCTAGTCCGGACCTGGCACCGATTTTAGCGAATGTACCGCAGGACCTGTTTACCCAGGAATAAACGGTAAAAAAATGAGCCTCGCCGGCGGTGCTGCCGGTCGGGGCTCATTTTCTGTATTGATTAGCGTTTCTCCATGGCGTGGACGCTGCTGACGATCAAGTCGGCCAGCAGGTCGTAGCCCAGGTCAGTGAAATGCTGACCATCGCTGGCTAAGAGGGCCTGGGGGTCAGGACTAGCCACCATCGCCTGGTGCAGATCCACCAGCAGAACGTTCTCTTTATCTGCGACCTCTTTGGCCGCCTGGGTGTAACCGGCGACGCTGTCCTGGTTGCGGTCCTGGAGCCGCTGGGGATCGCCGAAAGGCGGCGTGAGGAGAATGACAGAATCGGGGCCGATGATTTCAATCATGGTCCGCAAGTTATCGTAAAAATCGTCCGCGGTGACGTTAGTCGTATTGCTGGCGTCGTTGGCACCGTAGCCGATGACGACGAGGTCGTGCTCCCCGGCGGCGGTATCCTGGGTCACCCGGTTCAGCGCCTCGTCGGTGGTCTCACCGGGCACTGCCGCCATGACGATGTCATAGCGGGGCAAGCGGCCGGCTAAACGGTCTTTCAACAGAGTAGACATCTGGCCGTTGCGCCAGCCGGCGAAGATGGAGTCGCCGAGAAGAATCAATTTTGCAGCCATAATTGGACTTCCTTTCTTAACTCATCATCTCAATTCTAGCACGGCTGCGACTTTCGACTGATTTTTAACGACTTGCTTAACCCACTGGATACTGCGAACGCTTTCGCGATATAATGGCTTTGGAGCAAGAAAGAAAAAATAAGGAGTGAAGCTGATGTTCGCGATCGGCATCAAAGTAAACAACCGGATGATGTATTTGGGCAGCCCAGACCATGAACGGTTCCGTTACGGGCTGCATCGGTTCCCAACGGACGCTAAAGCGTTCAAAACCAGTGAAGAAGCTAAGAAATTTGCGGATGATTACTTCACCCATTCTTCTCGGTGGGAAATTGTGCCGTTGCCGCAAAAGTAAGCATCAGTACTTAACGTCAAAATGCGCGTCACTGCAACCTGTGGTGACGCTTTTTTTCTGGTAATCATGGAACGTAATCTCAGTAGAATTAGGTGATCTTGTGGCAGTAACACGGAACTATTACGAATTCGATCGGGAGCAGTGGGCCAGTTTGCACGGGCCCACGAAGCGGGCGGAAATCACGGACGCCGACTTGCAGTCGGTGAAGGCCTTCAACGATAAGATCTCACTGGCCGATGTGCGGGAGATCTATTGGCCCCTGCGCCGGCTGGTTTATTTGTACTTCAAGAACTTTCGGCAAAAGCGCCAGACTCTGGCGCACTTTCTGGACACCGACGTCGGCCCGTCGCCATTTATCATCGGCATTGCCGGCTCGGTGGCGGTGGGGAAGAGTACGACGGCCCGGCTGCTGGACTTGCTGCTGCAGCGGGCGTATCCCAAGCTGACCGTGCAGACGGTGACCACCGATGGGTTTCTGTATCCCAACGCGATCTTGACGAAGCGGGGGATTCTGGACCGTAAGGGATTCCCGGAAAGCTACGACATGGGCAAGCTGCTTGAAGTATTAGATGCCATCAAAGCCGGGAATCCAGACGTGCTGGTGCCGGCGTACGACCATCAGACCTATGATGTGCTGCCGGACAGCCAGGGTATTCACGTCCGCCAGCCGGATATCCTGATCGTCGAAGGGATCAATGTCCTGCAGCTGCCCAGCAACGCCCAGATCTACGTCAGCGATTTCTTCGATTTTTCCATCTATGTCGATGCGAATCCGGCGCTGGTGGAGGAATGGTACTTGGACCGGTTCGGCCTGCTGCTGGACACCGCGTTCACGGATCCGAACAACTATTACTACCAATACGCCATCGGAGATCGCCAAGCTGCCTTCGCCATGGCCCGCCGGGTCTGGCGCGACGTGAACTTGAAGAACCTGAAAGAATTCATTGAGCCGACCCGGTCCCGGGCCGATTTGGTGCTGCACAAGACCGCCCATCACCGCATTGACGAGGTCGACCTGCGGAAGTACTAGGGTATCGGCAGAGACGGTGCGAGCCGGCGGTAAATATGGTAAAATGTGTTATCAAATTAGCAGAGGAGTGGGATTCTTGGCACCCAGCAATGTGGATGAAATCATTGTGTTGGATTACGGCAGTCAGTACAATCAGTTGATCACCCGGCGCATCCGGGAGTTTGGTATCTTTTCTGAACTTAAGTCCCATAAGATCACGGCAGCAGAAGTGAAGCAAATTGCACCGAAGGGGATCATTTTCTCCGGCGGCCCGAACAGTGTCTACGACGAAGGGGCCTTCGATGTGGATCCCGAGATCTTTGAACTGGGGATTCCCATTCTGGGGATCTGTTACGGCATGCAGCTGATGGCCCACAAGCTGGCCGGCGGCAAAGTAGAACCCGCGGATAACCGGGAATACGGCCACGCCGATATTACCGTCACCGACCCGGAGGCCGTGCTCTTCAAGGGCCTGCCCACCGAACAATATGTTTGGATGAGCCACGGCGATCTGGTTACTAAGGTGCCCGACGGCTTCAAGGACGTCGCCACCAGCCCCAATTGCCCGATTGCCTCCATCGCGGATGATACCCGCAAATTCTACGGCATCCAGTTCCACGCCGAGGTTCAAAACACCGAATATGGGCACGAGATCCTGCACCGCTTCGCCTTCGACGTCTGCCACGCCGAAGCCAACTGGAGCATGCAAGACTTCATCGACCAGCAGATCGAGAAGATCCGGCAGACCGTGGGCGATAAGAAAGTCCTCCTTGGCCTCTCCGGCGGGGTCGATTCCTCCGTCACTGGCGTGCTGCTGCACAAGGCCATCGGCAATCAATTGACCAGTATCTTTGTGGATCACGGCCTGTTGCGGAAGAACGAAGCAGACCAAGTTATGGATAGCTTGGAAGGCAAGTTTGGCCTGAACATTATCAAGGTCGATGCCCAAAAGCGGTTCCTGGATAAGCTGGCCGGCGTCAGCGATCCCGAAAAGAAGCGGAAGATCATCGGCAACGAGTTCATCCGCGTCTTCGACGATGAGGCCGCTAAGCTGAACGGCGGGTTTGACTTCCTGGCCCAAGGCACGCTGTACACGGACGTTATTGAGTCCGGTACGGATACCGCCCAAACCATTAAGTCCCACCATAACGTCGGCGGCCTGCCCAAGGACGTGGACTTCCAGCTGATCGAACCCCTGCGGACACTGTTCAAGGACGAAGTGCGGGAGCTGGGCGAGAAGCTGGGCATGCCCCATAGCCTGGTATGGCGTCAGCCATTCCCCGGCCCGGGTTTGGCTATTCGGGTCGTTGGCGCGGTCACGCCGGATAAGCTGACGATCGTCCGCGATTCTGATGCGATTCTGCGGGATGAGATCGCCAAGGCTGGTCTGGATAAGGACATCTGGCAGTATTTCACCGTTCTGCCGGGCTTCAAGTCTGTCGGGGTCATGGGTGATGGTCGGACGTATGACTACACCATTGGGATCCGGGCGGTGACGTCGATTGATGGTATGACGGCGGACTTCGCGAAGATTCCTTGGGATGTACTGCAGAAGATTTCTGTGCGGATCGTTAATGAGGTCGCGAATGTTAACCGGGTGGTTTATGATATTACGAGTAAGCCGCCGGCGACTATTGAGTGGGAATAGAGAAAAACATACATCCAGAGCAACTGATTTTTATGTTAAAATCAGTTGCTCTTTTTAGCCGTAGGATAATCAACAGAACGTGGTCAGAATATTTAGGAGAAAAATATGCCGGATAATAATACGAATGACTTTGGAGTGAAATATCACTCGCTTGGTGCGAAAACATTACATGGGGTAGAAAAAGAAAAAATTGAGCCTTATCTCGACAGCATGAGGCAGGGGCTGACAGATGATACGGTAAAGAATATTGCTGTAATTGGTAAGTACGGGGCAGGAAAGACTACTGTAATTAATACTTTCTTGGACGAATGCGACGCAGAAAATATTCGCCCTCTGCGGCTTTCACTGGCCACTTTTTCTAGAAGTGAAGAGGATAAAAGCGAGTGGGTAGCGGTTGAACGAAGTTTGGTTCAACAGATGCTTTATGGACCCGACAACAAATCATTGCCGCGATCAAAGTACAGAAAGATTGAACCGGTCAGCAAGAAACTTTGCATCTTTGACTTTATCAGTGTGATTACATTTATCGTTTGTACCGTTTTATTGTCAAACTTATGGGGAATTTCGAATAAGGCAATATCGGTAACAGCACACGGAAAACTAGCCACGTTTTTAGCACTTGGAATAGCTACATTGTATGTTGTATATCGTATTATGGGGTCCTTCATTAATACTTTCAGTCTATCAAAAATAGGAATTGGGAAAACAGAACTAGCCATTGATGGCTCAAAATCGGCCTTCAATAAATATTTGGATGAGATATTATACTTTTTCATACAGCAGCAGTACAATGTTGTCGTATTGGAAGATGTGGATCGCTTTAATAGTATTCGCATCTTTGAGCATCTAAGAGAATTGAATCAAGTGCTAAACAATAGCGAATATCTGAGGAAATCATACCATCTGAAAGGTAACGGGCCAGCCATCCGTTTCATTTATGCGGTAAAAGAGGATCTATTCAGCAACATTAGTTTACAGGATGAAAGTGTGAATCCAGATGCCGATAAACCCGGAAATGTAAATGCAAAGTACCCTGGTGAAAAAAATGTTGCCGAAGCTACGACAAAATTTTTTGATTGGATAGTTCCAATTGTTCCATTGGTATCGATTTCGAATTCGCCTGATTTTTTGCTGAGGCTATTTCCAGCTGCAGAAACTGAATTCCGGTATTTCCTCCGATCTATTGCCATTTATTTTGATGATGTCAGAGTATTGGAGACGGCCACTAATGATTTTAGATTATATAGCATGCTTCATTCTGGATTAGCAGATTTAAATCCTGAAAAAATGTTTACCGTTCTTCTGTTTAAAAATGGATTTCCTAAGCAGTATCAACTTTTTCGGAGTAGACTTGGCCCATTATCATCAATACTATATGGTGATACTTACAGGATGAAAGTCTCACAAGCCTTATTGGACAAGAAACATCAACTTGAGAATGATCTGGAAAAAGTCCGATGCCTAAACAATTCTTTGCTACTTTCTGAACAGAAATCGAGGTTGATTGAACTGGGTGTGAATGTTGATCACCGGATTCGTGTACAATCGGGGCAATACACATCTGAACATATAATTCGATTTTTGACCTTTGATGAGCTACGTCAAATTTTTAACGAATCAATTAAAAATAAGAACAATCTGGAAATAACTCCCGCAAGCGGGTATGCGTCATCAAAAACAATTCAATTTGAACAGTTTTGGGTTGATAACGAAAATTTTAGCGCCATCACTTATTTTGAAAATTTTGGAGAAGGCAACCAACCGCCAAGTTATGCAAGTTCCATCCGGAAAATTGACGATCAACTTCGCAATTTGACACATGGCGTGCTTCAAGAAGTCATTCAGACGGATGAGCTTGATATACTCAGTACAATGCTTAGCCAGGCCGATTCAGCTAGCTCTTTTCTGAGATTTTCGCTGTCTGAGGGTTACATCGATGAAAACATCGAAGACTATCTAACCATTTATACTGGTGAACGAATTTCGCCAAATGATCGTTATTTGATCCGTCAAATTCGAAGTGGCCAAAGGTTGCCGTTTGAAACACGTATTGACAGTATTTCGAAATTTACCGCAGACTTAAACGAGCACGACTTAAAGAAACCGGGAATTTTACTCAGAGGCATTATTGAGTACGGGGTACGAAGCCAGGAGCAAAATGCTCAAGAAAAAGTGAACCTTGCGTACTCAGGGGCGATTGAGGCGCTCGTCAGATCTTCGGCAGAAGCATTCACTGAAATGTTCGAGGCTCTGGTAAATGATATAACCGATCCTTATAGATCAAAGCTACTGAAGGACATTTCTACAGGACTCCATCATGATTGGACTAAGTACCAGGGATCTTCTACTAATATTTTTGGGTTAGACTTGCTGACTGTCATCTCGGTTGACGATATGTCTGGCGTGATTGCGACATTAAAAGGGCTCGTAGATTTTATTGATACAGATGATATCAATATTTTACAAAATAAAGAAGCACTAGGAAAACAGAGAGTTGATAAAATCTATGGTTCAGATTTGATTCACGTCACAAGATTGGATGGCATACCCTCTTCTGATTTTATGGATTATTTAATCCATTCGGGTTCTATCAGGCTCACTCCTCATACCATGGAGTCCATTATTCTGAGTTATGCGCAACCTCCAACCCAGATACCGTCTTACCGGTTAGTTCAAAAACTTGCAATTGATTTATTGACCAATTTTATTGATTCCAATATTAATTGTTTTGTTCAGATAGAGTTGGACACCCCGGACAGTATTAGTGAAGAAGATGGACATTCTTTTGTTCAGTTGCTTCAAAACGAATTACTGGAGGAACCACTGAAACAGCAATTAATTACTGCTTACTCGAAAAACGATATTGAACTTGAAACCATACCAACAGAATACCAATTACAGGTAGTACGTGCCAATATATATAGACATGATTGGATGAACCTTCAGTTTGCTTTCACAAATATGGAACCAGAATCCATCCGTGACATCCTGTCTGAAACCAATTACTTTGGTGATTTATCTGCCCAATTCTCGGACGAATATTCTGACCTTTTGGTTGAACTTGTCGACAATTATCAAATTCAATTTAATCGGTTTAATAGGAACCTTATTACGACAAGGAATGACTATTTCGGCGCCAATCAGTCGGACGAGGTTCTACGGGAAATGATTGAACTAAATATCGTACAAATAAGTCCAGAATTAATTGAGCGAGTAACCAATCAGGAGAGCTTGCTCAGACTAACTGTGAATCGAGTGTTGCCTGACACGGAATCTTGGTCTGAAGTGGATCAGCAATTGTTTGCAAAATTGAGCTTAGAAAAGTTGCTCGACCTGATTTTCAACAGTAATGATCGCTATCTTTCATTTCAATGTATTGCTGTAAAACAAGTTGTCAACAAACATCTTTTCGATGATTCGTTATCGGACGATGACCGTCAGCGTTTGATCTCTGTCATACTTGAAATGCCGACTGTTGATGTAGACGCCGTTCGTAAAGTGTTTTCTGGATTTTTGAATTTTGATAATCAGATGGACGCACTTTACAAGCTTACTCAGTCAGATAAGATAGAGAATGCTGAGTTGGTTGAATTATTCTCAGAAACGGATTGTTATGCACTTAAAAATTTAGTTCGACCAGATGGCAAGCCTGGCGGATATGTAAAGTTTAAAAACGAAAAAAATATAAAAGAGTTGCTATTAGCGTTCAAAGAACGGGGACTAATTGGAAAGAGTAAGACACTTAAAAACGGTGGAATACAAGTTTTCAGAAGAAAACGAAGCTGGTGAGGTTGTAATTACACGCTCAGAATATTTCATCTAGATGGCTCATTTGTCTGTGCAGAATTGTGACCTGATAATCCGTGCAACATATTGGTTCACAATTCATATCGGTTACTGACATTGAATCGCAAAGTCAGATACGGGAGTGAATAAAAACGCCACACCAGCAATTCAGTTGATGTGGCATTTGATCATGAACATCACATACCAGTTGTCGAAAAAATCATTCGAATGCGCACTTAGTATATCCCCGACCGCGGGCCTCTGCCAATGTCATTGATGAAACTGAATTAGCTCGGCGTAAGCCCCGGCAATTTCGGTCGAAATGGTACTTGTTGCCAGAAGCAGTGACGTATACGGTTTGCTGATCGTTGTCAGTTTGAGCAGTCGTTTCAGTAACGGCGGCCTGAGAAGAAGCTGCTGCAGCTTCTTGGGCTTTGCTTTGAGAAACGGCGGCAGCGGCACGAGAACTGCTTGCGGCTGCTTCTTGGGCAACAGAAGAACTTGCTGCCGCGGCAGAGGATTCTGAAGCCGCCTTGGTCCGGCTGGCAGATTCGGCAGCCTGCCGGATAGATTTAGATGAAGCGGCTGCAGCTTTTGCCGCTTTAGCCCGTTTGGCGGAAGCTATTGCCTTTCGCGAGGCTTTTGCGGCTTTGACCCGTTTGGCAGCGGCTACTGCTTTTCGCGACGATTTAGCAGCGGCCTTCGAACGACTTTGGGCCTTAGCAAGTGCTTTGGTTTTGGCCTGTTTTTTTGCAACCCGCTTGATTTTTGCAGAGCTTCGCTCGGCAGCTGCCTTTTTCGAGCTCTCGGCCGCGACTTTTTGTGATTTAGCTTGTTGTTCGATTCTTTCTGACTGGGCGTTTGCCTCTTTACCTTCGGGAGAGGCATTTACCATTGTGCCGCCGATAACGAACAAAATCACGGCTGAAATAGCAACAATGACTGAGCGCCGTTTACTGGAACTGACCTTCCGGTATCGAATGAGGTGCCAAACACTTGTAACCAAAAAATAACCGCCAAATAGCGACAAAAGCACACCGGCCGTTTCCAGAAAACTGACGGAACCTAACAAGGCTGCGCCAAGGTAGAATATAACGACGGCCACTCCCGTTATGACCTTCGGTTTACGTGTGACTTGCTTAGCCTTAGATGCTTGCCGCCACTTCCAGAGTCCCCAAAAGAAGCCGATCATTCCGGCTAGTGAAATAAACATACCTACAGTTTCCATGATTCTCCCCTTTTCCAAGACAGTTGCTTCAAGTAGTTTACCTCAATCCGTATATTCTTCACAATTTTATTGTGTTCAAAATATGGAAGGGAGATTAGGACCATTCAAATAATGCATGTAAACGACATCACAATAACTTGCTTAAACAGCCGGCCATACAGGGACAAGGACGAGGTAAGGATAATGTCCAGCACGAGTATGCTAATGCGTTATTCAAATTTACATTTCGTAAAACCCATATTCTCCGCCGCCGAGAGCGTGGTGCTAGTGATCGAGTTGGCTTTGCGTAAGCCGCGGCAGTTACGGTCAAAGTGATATCGATTGCCAGTAGAGGTGATATATACTGTCTGCTGAGTATTGTCCTGGGCTGCATTCTGCGCTGCCACTGCCGCAGCCTGCGACGACGAAGCTGCCGCGGCAGCAACCCGTGAACTGCTTTCGGCCGCCGCGCGCGAGCTGCTTTCCGCGGCCGCTTGAGCGATGGAAGAACTGGCCGCCGCGGAAGATTCAGCAGCGGCTTTACTAGAGGATTCAGCTGCTTCCTTTTCGGATTTGGCCGCTGCTTCCTCTGACGCTTTTGCCTCACTGGAGGCTTCGGCCGCTGAGCGGGACGCTGCCGCTGCCTCTTCTTCTGCCTCACGGCTCCGCTGTGCCGTGGCTTTCTTGGTGCTTGCCTTGCTCTTCACTTTGCGCTTAGATTGACTTTGTTTGCTGGACTTTTCTGAAAGGGTAGTGCGTGCCGCTTGTTCCGCCGTTTCTGGCGCCGCACTGGTGATGGCCCCGCCAATGAGGAATACAGCCGCCGCAATGATGGTAATGATCATCGGCTGGCGCCGACTCATGCTGCGCCGTCTTGCCTTAAGGAGTTGGCGGATGCCGTAAATGAGGCCGGCTCCGCCGGTTAAAACGATCATGGTGCCAATGAGCGCAATAATGTTGACGCCGCCGGCCAGCCCACCGCTGACAAATAGCAGAATGCCGGCCACGGTTGTAATAATTTGTGCCTGACGCGGGTCCGCACCAGCTTTGGCCGCCTTGCGCCATTGCCAGATACCGTAGATCAGTGCAGCAAGAAAAGCGATAATGAAAAAATCCCCGATAAGTTCCATGCTGAATCCCCCTTTTCCCATAACTGTTGTTATATATATTCTATCGTATGTGTACATCCTTCACAATCACTTAGCTGATCACTTTTCGTTGCTAAATGTGGGATTTTTTGATTCACTAGACCTAAGGAAGGGGAGTCCGCCAATGATTCGAGCAATGCGTCAAACCGACATCGAAACCATCAATAAGCAGTTTACTGCCCAAGGGTGGGCAGTGCGGACAACAGTCCTGGAGCGATACTTGGCCGAGCAGCAAGCGGGTATCCGCCAGACTTTCGTTGCCGATCAAGCAGGCGATGTGGCCGGTTATGTGACTCTGCTCACGACAGCTCGGACGGGTCCTTTTGCCGGTAAGCTGCCCGAGATCAGCGACTTCAACGTCTTCACCAAGTTCCAGCGGCACGGTATCGGCAGTACCTTACTAGATGCCGCCGAACAAGCCGCCGCCCAGCTCGCCGCCGCTGTCAGCCTCGGCGTGGGTCTGCATGCTGGTTACGGTCCGGCTCAGCGGTTATATGTCAAGCGGGGGTATGTCCCTGACGGCAGCGGTGTTTGGTATCAAGACAAACCGCTGCCGATGAACGCGCCGAGCCGCAATGACGACGATTTGGTGCTCTATATGAGCAAGGCACTGACTCCCGAAACAAATTAGCAGCGACCAACAAGAAGCTGATTGACCGCTTACTTAATTATTTTGCAAAAATAGTCCATTAAATACTAATCCATAATTGACGCCCGTTCGATTGTGGGCAATAATATTGTCATCCCCTTTTCAGGAAGATGGCGAGTAAATGAAGACATGCACTTTAATTAATCGAGAATTGACAGAATTGGAACTGAACGCGCTTTGGCATGCGGCGACGGGCCATACGCTGGCGGCTGGTCACGCCGTCCAGCCCTGCACACTGATTTTGGCCGGTCATGACGCAATTTTCAAACTGGCGCGGTGTGCCCGGTTGAACGGCGGCGATGCTGCCTTTTCTGTTCAGCAGGCCATGCGGGTCACGACGCCTGAATACCTCAATTCAGAGGAGGTAGACAGCATCATCGCCCGGGTCATTCGGTGGAAAAGCGGTTCCCAGGCCCCCGTTTGTAGGCCAAATGTCGTATAATGGCCTTATCCTAACGAATTGAGGGGAAAACATGGCAGAATTGAAGCATTTCTATGAAACATTCCAACCCAAACATTATGATGTCTATATCGACATCGATCGGGAAAAGAAACTGATTTCTGGTAAGACCACGATCACCGGCGCCGCCCAGGCACAGGAGATCTCCGTGCACCAGAAGTATCTCAAGGTCTCTGCTGTCCAGGCTGGCAATCAAGACGTGCCGTTCACCACGGACGACCAGGCCGATGCCATCCGTATCACCTTGCCGGCAGCTGGCGACGTGACGGTGGCGATTATTTATACGGCGCCGTTGACCGACACGATGATGGGCATTTATCCATCCTATTATCAGTTGAACGGTGAGAAAAAGCAGCTGATCGGCACGCAGTTTGAAACGAATGCGGCCCGCCAGGCTTTCCCCTGTGTCGATGAACCGGAAGCCAAGGCGACTTTTGATTTGGCCATCAAGTTCGACGAACATCCCGGCGAAACCATCATTAGCAATATGCCGGAGAAATCTGAAAAAGACGGCGTGCACTATTTTGCCACCACTGTCCGGATGTCCACGTACCTGATTGCCTTTGCTTTTGGCGAAATGCAAAGCAAGCTGACCAAGACGAAGAGCGGCGTTGAGATCGGCGTGTTCGCTACCAAGGCGCACCAAGCTAATGAGCTGGACTTTGCTTTGGATATCGCGAAACGGGCAATTGAATTCTACGAAGATTTCTATCAAACCCCGTATCCGCTGCCGCATTCTTATCAATTAGCGCTGCCGGACTTCTCGGCCGGTGCGATGGAGAACTGGGGCTTGGTGACTTACCGGGAAGCCTTGCTGCTGCTGGATCCGGACAATACGTCGCTGGATGTTAAGCAGCTGGTGGCCACGGTCATCACCCATGAATTGGCGCACCAATGGTTTGGTGATTTGGTGACGATGAAGTGGTGGGATGATCTGTGGCTGAATGAAAGTTTCGCCAACATGATGGAGTATGTCTCTGTTGACGCCCTGCAGCCGGATTGGCATATTTGGGAGACGTTCCAGACTTCTGAAGCGCCCGCTGCACTGCAGCGGGATGCCACGGATGGCGTGCAATCAGTCCATGTTGATGTGGAAGATCCGGCCGAAATCGACTCCTTGTTCGATGGGGCCATTGTTTACGCCAAGGGCGCGCGGCTCTTGGTCATGGTCCGGGCACTGATCGGTGACGATGCCTTGCGGGCCGGCTTGAAGAACTACTTTGCGGCTCATCAATACGGCAACGCCACGGGTGCTGATCTGTGGTCCGCTTTGGGGGCAGCCTCCGGTTTGGACATCGGCGCCATCATGCATTCTTGGCTGGATCAACCCGGTTATCCGGTAGTAACGGCCGCGGTCACAGACGGTCAGTTGACGCTGAGCCAGAAACAATTCTTTATTGGTGAAGGTCAGGACGTTGGCCGGCAATGGCAGATTCCGCTGAACAGCAACTACGATGCGGCGCCAGCAATTATGAAGGAAAAAGAAGTTGTGCTGGGCGATTACGCCAAGCTGCGCGCTGCGGCAGGCAAGCCGTTCCGGGTCAACGTGGGCAATAATTCCCATTTCATCGTGAAGTATGACGACACGCTGATGCAGGACATTTTGACGCATACCGATGAACTGGACGATATCGCCAAGCTGCAGTTGTTACAAGATCTGCGCCTGTTGGCAGACGGCCGCCAGATTTCTTACGCGACGCTGGTCCCGCTGCTTCCCCGGTTCGCGGATAGTCATGCGGCAGTGGTCAACACGGCCCTATATCGCGTCGCAAGCAACCTGAAGCGTTTCGTGACCCCCGATTCCCCGGAAGAAAACCAGCTGAAGGCTTTCTACAATCAGCTGAGTGCCGATCAATTGGCTCGTCTGGGCTGGACGCCTAAGGCCCATGAATCCAACGATGATCAGTTGACTCGGCCGTTTATCTTGAGTGCGGCATTGTATGGCAAGAACGGGGCAGCCATTGCTGCTGCCCATGACTTGTTCAAGGCCAATGCGGACAAGCTCGCCAGTTTGCCGGCGGACATTCGCTTTTACGTGCTGGCTAACGAAGTCCATGACTTCGGCAGCGCCGATCTGGTCGATGAGTTGGTGGCGGCTTACCGGGAGACTACCGACGGCAGCTACAAGGGTGATTTGCGCGCCGCTGTGACCCAGACGCCGGACAAGGCGCTGCTGGCTAAACTGATTGGTCTGTTCAAAGATCCCGACACCGTCAAGCCCCAAGACTTGCGTTCCTGGTTCTACGGTATTTTAGCCAACCATCACGGCGAACAGGCGGCTTGGGATTGGTTGCGGAATAACTGGCAGTGGCTGGAAGAAAAGGTCGGCGGCGACATGGAGTTCACAACCTACATCACCGTTGTAGCCAATGTTTTCCGCACCCGGGAGCGCCTGAACGAGTTTAAGGCCTTCTTCGAACCGAAGCTGAACACGCCAGGGCTGACTCGGGAGATCCAGATGGATACCAAGGTTATCGCCAGTCGGGTAGACTTGATTGAAGCGGAAAAGGACGCCGTCAATGCGGCTGTAGCTAAAGAAATTCAATAAGCGAGCGGTAATGAAGCGAGCGGTGTTGGAGAAATCCAGCACCGCTTTTTTTGACGAGTGGACAAAACCAGCAACGAAGCATATAGTAAGTGTACTTACTATATTGCAAAAGGAAGCGACTCACCAATGCCGACACTAGGCTATACACTCATGGCGATTGCCAAGGACATCAAGTATCAGCTGACCACCGCCCTGGCGGTGGAAAATATTACCAGTCAGCAATGGGCAGTACTGGCTCAGATCGCCACAGCGCCGGAGCCGCTGACCGCGGCGGCGATCGGCACGATTCTGGATATGGATCGGCCCACCGCGACCGCCATTGTCCATCGGCTGCAGAAAAAGGAATTGGTGGCGAGCCGGCGTTCTCCGGTGGATGGCCGTGCGTATGTCTTGTCCCTGACCACGGCGGGACAGACCGCGTTTCAGCGTTGTGCGACCATTGCCGAGCAGACATTGCACAGCGTTTTACAGCCATTGACCGCTCCGGAACAACGTCAATTACAGCAGTTGCTGACGAAATTAGAAGGGAAACAACCCACGCATGGATAAAATTTTAGTATTAGGCAGTACCGGCAACATCGGCTGGCCATTGGTCAAGATCCTGCATCAGCGAACGGATTGTACTGTGGTGGCCGGGGTCTGCCATCACGTGCCCCAACCGATGCAGGACTTGAGTGTCGCCACGGTGCATTTCGATTTTCTTGCCCCCAGCACCTTTGCTCCGGCATTGGCGGGGGTGACCAAAGTCTTCTTTGTTCGGCCGCCGCAATTGGCGAATCCCGAACAGGATATGCGGCCGTTTCTGGAAACAGTCAAGGAGCATGGCATCGCCCAGGTAGTGTTTATTTCACTCATGGGGGTTGAAAAAAATCCAATGGTGCCGCACCGGAAAATTGAACAGATGATCACGACGCTTGGCTTGCCGCACACATTCATTCGACCGAGTTTCTTTATGCAGAATCTGTGCACCACCCATCTGGCAGATATTCAGCAGCACCATGATCTCTTTATTCCCGCCGGCCGGGCCAAGACCAGTTTCATCGATACCGAAGATATCGCGGCGGTGGCCGCCGCGGCACTGACTGATCCCCAATACCTTGGCCAAGCCTTGACCATCACCGGGCCGGCAGCAATCACCTATGATCACGTGGCCCAGATCATGAGCGAGACACTGGGGGTGCCGATTACATACAGTCATCCCAGGCTGCTGCAATTTCGCCGGGCCATGATCCGGCGGGGTGTCAAGAAAGAGTTTGTTAATGTCATGGTGATGCTGTATGTGATCACTCGGCTGGGCAATGCCAAGGGCGTCACGGACACAGTGCAGCAGGTTCTCCAGCGCCCGGCCCGGACGGTGGCCCAATTTGTGCAAGCCAATGCGGCGCTGTTTCTTGAGTAACTGCTGCTGGCAGCTCATAAAAATTTCATCTTGGGGGCTTGACATTCTCTTTTTCCATGTTATGATTTGTTACATCAAATAAACGAACGACAAGCGGAAAGACGAGTAGGGTGCGCCATCCGGACAGTGAATCGAGGCTAGTGGGAACTCGAGACGGCACCGGTGAACCTGAATAACACTTTCCGAGTCTCGCGCTGAACACTTTGCTAGTAGGCCGCGACGTTACCGGTACGTTACCATCCGGAGGCGTATGTTAGTACGCTGTGTGAGGCGGCCTATTTTGGATAGGCAACTTGGGTGGTACCGCGAATTGTCATTCGTCCCTTGAATTGGGGCGAATGACTTTTTGTTTGCCCCGCAAACTAAAACGACCAGAGCCCAGCCGGTGCTGGTCGCTAAAAATTAGGAGGCCGCATTATGCATCTCACGATTCCCAAAGAATACGATCCGAAGTTGTCTGTCCGCCAAACCCAAGAAGCCATCCGTTATATTCGGGAAACCTTCCAAGACGAGTTTGGTAAAGAACTGCATTTATCCCGGTTATCAGCACCGATGTTTGTGGAAAAATCCACTGGCTTGAATGACAACCTGAATGGGGTGGAAAAGCCGGTTTCGTTTGATATGGCCGATCTGCCGGATGAACGGATCGAAATCGTCCATTCCCTGGCTAAGTGGAAGCGGGTGGCGCTCAAACGTTATGGCTTCGGGATGCACCAGGGGCTGTACACCAACATGAATGCCATTCGTAAGGACGAAGACCTGGACAATTTCCACTCGATTTATGTTGATCAGTGGGACTGGGAGAAAGTCATCGACAAAGACGAGCGCAACACGGATACTTTGAAAAAGACCGTCCGGGAAATTTTCAAAGTCATCAAGCACATGGAGCACGAGGTGTGGTACAAGTATCCCCAAGCGGTCCATCATTTACCGGACGAAATTCATTTTGTTACCACGCAAGAACTGGAAGACCGCTGGCCGGATAAGACGCCCAGCGAACGGGAAGACGCGATCACCAAGGAACTGGGCTGTGTTTTCCTGATGCAGATCGGTTGGCCGCTGAAGTCTGGCAAGCGCCATGACGGTCGTGCACCGGACTATGACGACTGGACGCTGAACGGTGATATCCTGTTCTGGTATGAACCGCTGCAGCGGGCGTTGGAGATTTCCAGCATGGGTATCCGGGTGGATAAGGACGCCATGCTGGCCCAGCTGAAGTCCGTGGATGCCGAAGATCGCCTGCGGCTGCCGTATCACCAGATGATCGTTAACGAAGAGCTGCCGTACACCATTGGCGGCGGGATCGGTCAATCGCGGTTGTGCATGCTGCTGCTGGGAAAGGCCCACGTCGGGGAAGTACAGGCGAGCGTTTGGCCGCAAGCAATGATCGATGAGTGTGCGGCCCATGATATTCATATTTTGTAATTAAAAAAAATCCGAGGAAACGGTCGGCCGTCCTCGGATTTTTTGCTATTCCTGATACTCTTGAATTCCGGTCGCCAACCGCGCCAGCCCGTCTGCCAGCATCGTCTGCGGACAAGCAATGTTCATTCGCAGGAAATGCCGGCCGGCGGCGCCGTAATCCGTCCCGGCCGCCAAGACTAAACCGGTCTTCTCCCGCAGAAAGTCATTCAGCCGGGCACTGTTGCTGGTCACAGCCGTGCAATCCAACCACAACAGATAGGAAGCTTCCGGCACGGCAAATTTGATCTGCGGTAAACGCTGCGCAAGATAATCCTGAGCAAAAACAACATTGTTCCGCAAGTGCGCCTTCAAAGCGGCCAGCCAGGCGTCACCTTCAGAATACGCTGCGATGGTGCCTGGAATCGCCACAAGATTCGGCTCCCCCAGCCAATCCACCGCCAGACCATGCGCGACGATCGCCCGCAGCGCGGGATTGGGAATGGTCACGATGGCCGCGTGCAAGCCGGCCAGATTGAACGTCTTGCTCGGCGATACCGTGGCAATTGTGTGCTGAATCAAATCGGCCGGCAGGGAATCAATGGAGACGTAGTCATGGTCAGCCAATACCAAGTCGCGATGGATCTCGTCGCTGATCAAGGTCACTGAATTATCTCGGCACAGCGTCACGATCCGGATCAGTTCGTCGCGAGACCACAGCTTGCCGATGGGATTGTGCGGGTTGCACAGCAGCATCATGGTCGTCTGGGGATCCGCCAGTTTTTTCTCCAGATCCGCAAAATCAATGGCATAGGATAAGTCATGGGCATCATAAATGAGATTATTCGCTAAAATATGCCGCCCGTTGCTTTCCACGGCGTTAAAAAACATGTTGTATACCGGCGGCTGCAAGACGATATTATCTCCGGGATTGGTCAGCCGCCGAATAATGGCGGCAATCGCCGGCATCACACCGGTGGCAAACAGCATCCACTCCGGCGGACAAGTAAAATGATGCTGGCGCTGATTCCAAGCCGCCACGGTGGTGAACAGTTCGGCCGGCACTTTTTCATAACCGAAAATACCCGCAGCCACTTTGGTCTGCAGCGCCGCTTTGATCTCCGGCGCGGTCTCGAATTCCATATCCGCGATCCACATCGGCAGTTCTGTGTCCTGAACGTTCCATTTGATTGAATTCGTGTGGCGGCGAGGCGGGACAGTGACAAAATCATACATTGGCAAAAAATCTCCTCCTATTTCATTGGGCGCGGGGCGATTCCCGTACCGACGAGCATTAATTGGATGGTGGTTGGACCAACAAAAGTAAAGCCGCGCTGCTTCATGTCCTTGGCGACGGTTTTTCCATCCGCTCCTTGAAATGACCATAGGTAATCCGCAAAGTCTTTGAACTCCGGACTCAGCTGAACGATTGCTCGGGCATTTTGGACGATGGCCCGGATTTTACGCGGATTGCGGATCATCGCCGGGTCATTCTCGATTTCTTCGATCGTTTCTTCATCGTAACCGGCTACTTTCTGGGCATCAAAATGGGCAAAGACCCGGTCGAACTCCGGCAGCTTGCTGGCGGCGGCCTTCCAGCTCAAGCCGGGCTGGAACACGGCGACCACTAAAAATTTGAACAGCACCTGCGGATCATGGGTGGCGTGGCCGAATAATTGATGGTACTCGTTAATTCCGTTTGCTTCTTCTGCCATGATGAGGACCCTCTTTCTTCTTCTATTGTAGGATACCACGCCAGTCGCTGGGATGGGGGCGGGGCGGCAGTCAAATTACGGCTGCTTTTTTAGCGGGTTATTCAATTTTCTGAAACCTGGATCAGTGTTATACTAGAGTTGCAGTCGGTTATTGACGGGGCAAGTATTTTTTAGTGAAAGCACCACCATGACTTATCATCTTTTTTAGATATTCAAGTATCAGATGCAATGGGTTACTTTGTGTTTTGCCAGCCGCACGCGATTTGCGGCTATTTTTGTACTCACCAAATCGACTGCTAAAAAAGCAGGAGGCGTTTGTATTTTGCAGAATCAATTGACTATTTACCATGATGTGATGCGGCGATGACTCAAGATTTGACTAAGCCCCAGAGGCGGCGCTTACGAATCATTTCGCTGATCGCCACTTGCGGCGGGCTGCTCTTCGGGTATGATACCGGCGTGATCAACGGGGCACTGCCCTTTATGGCGCAGCCCAGTGAATTGAATATGAGCCCGCAGATGGAAGGCCTGGCAACCAGCTCGCTGACGCTCGGCGCGGCCCTTGGCGCTATGGTCATTGGCCGAATCGGCGACAAGCGCGGGCGGCGCTGGACGATTCGGATATTAGCGGTTATCTTTGCCTTGATGACAACCCTCAGCGCACTGGCTCCCAGTGCTTCAGTCCTCGCGCTGGCGCGCTTGTTTCTAGGCGTCGCGGTCGGCGGGGTATCTGTCTTAGTACCAAGCTTTCTGGCAGAAATTGCCCCGAAAAGCATTCGCGGTCAGATGGTCACTCAGAATGATCTGATGATCGTGACCGGCCAGCTGCTGGCCTTCATCCTGAATGCGGTACTCGGGACGACTTTTGGTACCGTCCACGGTATTTGGCGCTGGATGATCGTGCTGGCCACGATCCCAGCAATCGTGCTGTGGATCGGGATCAACTTTGTCCCAGAATCACCCCGCTGGCTGACGGCCCACGGTAAACGAGGCGAGGCTCTGCGGGTGCTCCACACCATTCGTTCCGACCACGAGGCCCAGTTAGAAATGGCAGAGATGAACCAGGCGATGCAGGCCGAACGAACTACGGCCCGGCCGAGTTTTAAAGACCTGGGTACGCCCTGGATCCGCCGATTGGTACTGATTGGCATTGGCCTAGGCGTTACCCAACAGATTGCCGGAGTCAACATCATCATGTATTATGGGACGACTATTCTAGAGGCATCCGGATTTGGCCGGGATGGCGCGTTGATCGCCAATATTGCCAACGGGGCTGTCTCGGTGGTTATGTCCCTCGTGGCGATTCGGATCATGGGCAGTGTCAAGCGGCGTACGATCTTGATCACGGGCCTGGTCGGTACTACCGGGGTGATGGCCGGCATCGCCTTGGTCGTGAAGTTTCTCAACGGCAGCGCCATCCAACCCTATGTAACTGTTGGCCTGACGATGCTGTTCCTCGCATTCTTCCAAGGCGCCATTTCACCCATGACTTGGCTGCTGCTGTCAGAAATCTTTCCCGGCCGGCTGCGCGGGCTCGGGATGGGGTTCGCCACGTTCTTCCTGTGGCTCAGCAACTTTCTGGTGGGTGACACCTTTCCCATCTTAGTCCATAACCTGGGTATGGCCGGCTCCTTCGGCGTATTCGTGGGTACGAACCTGGCCGCTTTGGTGTTCGTCATTAAGTGTGCGCCGGAAACGGCGGGCAAGTCTCTGGAAACCATTCAACAAGAGGCAGAAATGACCGGACAGACGCCGCGCTATGCGCTGCGGCATCCAAACAGCCGGTAATGATAGCGACAGAAAATCCCTGGGTACCAGACGGTTCAGTCTGACACCCAGGGATTTCTTTAGCCTTTTACACTGGTACCGTCAGTGTAGTTGATCGTATAGCCCGGTTCGACGTTGAAAATATACACATTGAACCGCACCGTATTATCACCGACGGATTGGGCCCGCATCTGCACGCCGCGGGCAACGAGTTCGTTACCCCGATAGACCGGCTTGACTTGATAGCGGATGAAGTGCTGATTGCTCTGCTTCAAATAGTAGGCAATGTCCATCTCATGAGCCAGCATATGCGGATTATTCAACGATTGCGTTCCGGTAATCAGGTTCTTCGGGTTGTTGTTCTCGCCAGACAACTGAAAACCGATGAGGTGGCTGCGGTTATACAGCCAGCCGTGGGCGGTGCGCTTGTTCCGCCAGCCGGTGGGGTCCCAAGTGAGGGCGGTCCGTTTGCTGGTGGGCATCAAGGACCGGTTTAACAGAGCGTTGGCCGTCTGGGCCCGGTTCAAGTTGTCCAGGTCGGCGTAACTTTCCCAGCCGCCCTTGGCCGTGCTTTGGTCACTGGCTGAAAAACCCGGATCGTTGTTGTTCACGGTGATTTCAGGCGTGCCGGAATAATTCAGCTTGGCTAGGTCTGGGGCGGCGGTGCTTGATGCGGCCGCCGTCGGCTTGGCACTCTCCTGTTTTGGTGCTGCCGGTTGTTTGTTGAGCTTCTTTTCCAGCTCGCTGATCACTTCTTTGTCCAAAGACATGGACTCCGCCTGATCTTTGATCTTAGCGGCGGTGTTTTTGTTGGTCTGCGCCAAGCGGCTGACCGTGGTTTGCAGAGAAGACTGCTGGGCGGCCTGGTTATCTGGTTGGCCAGTGCTGCAGCCTGCGAAGAAAAAAGCGGCGGCCAGCACCAGCGGCATTAATTTGCGTAATTTCATCGTGTTGGCCTCCCTAGCGCAATGCTTTCCGATAACCAGCGTTGATGGCATCCTGCTCCGTATTGAAGTGGACCGCGTTGGCGGAATTCATCCGGTAGCCGGCCTGACCGGGCACATGGTAGATCTTGGAGTTGACGTTGCCGACGATAGTTCCGGTTTCAGCGGTATTCATGTCGCCTCGTTGACTTTGGGCCGTCTGGGTTTGCTGGGCGGCAGCAGCGGCTTGGGAACTGCTCGCCGCCGCTGCCTGTTTGCTGCTTTCGGCGGCTGCGGCCTGTTTGCTGCTCTCAGCTGCCGCCGCCAGTGAAGACGACTGGGCAGCGGCAGAAGAAGAGGCCGCCGCTTGGCGTGCAGATTCCTTGCTGGCCGCTTCTGCCTTTGCAGATTCTTTAGCGGCCAGTTCGTCTTCCAAGTCCGAGCGTTTTTTGCTGAGTGATTCCGCCACCGCGTTTTGACTGGACTTCTTGGCGGCTAATGATTTGGCTTCCGCCCGAGCGGCTTTTTCCTTAGCAGTCAGCTTCTTGACACTTGCTGTATTGGCCGTGTTGGCCGACTGGTCTGATGTACCGCAGCCAGCGATGCCGACTGTCAGCAACAGGATGGCGGCTAAAAGCGCCCATCGACCAAACGATTGGCGGCTCCTGAGCCGATGGAAAAAGGCCAGCAGACCGACTGCGCCAGCGAAGAGGGCCACGACTCCCCATGGCCCAATACTATGAATGATTTCTCCCACAATTTTTCTCTCCTTGCTTGTCCAATGAATAACATATGTACTCTTATTTTAGCATAGGGCGAGGACCGTGAACCATTGGGGATTAAGAAGAAAATCTAAAATAAGTACGTTCATAAAAGACGATTTGCAGTATAATACAGTCGTCGGGTGGATAACGTTAACTCATTTGCTGCCCCCAAGCCCGACGATAGTCGATCATACTGACGCTGCTTCTCCCCAGTTGCAGCTTTTCCCTCCGATTTAGACGACCGAAGGGAATTTTTTTGCACTCAAAAAGCCGCCAGAATCGGCGGCTTGCGTGTTAATCTGCGCTGCGGCCAACAAAGAACGACACCACAGCGACCAGAATGACAGCACCTAAGATCGACGGGACCAAGGCCATGCCGGCCAATTGCGGACCCCAGCTGCCAAAAATGGCTTGACCAATAGAAGAACCAATCAAGCCGGCCAGAATGTTGCTGATCCAGCCCATGGACTTGCCTTTACTCGTAATTGCTCCGGCAATTACCCCGATCAATGCGCCAACGATCAATACCCATAACCAATGCATCGAATCACTCCTTATATGAAATTCAATATGAACTATTTAAGTATACCCATATAAGACCGCTTTGGTAAACAAAAAGCGTGCATTATGCACGCTAAATATTAAAATGCCCCCCGTGGGGTTCGAACCCACAACCCACGGTTCCGAGGACCGTTGCGCTATCCAGTTGCGCTAGGGAGGCAAGCAACTTCCATGGTAGTGCAACAAAGAAGCAAGAACAAGGCCGAATTAATTCAAATCGGCCAAACAATTGACGCCGAGTGCCAGCACCCGGGTATGCGACGCCCGGCCAAAGTCCCGGGCATCGTAGTTCTCTTGATTAGCCAGTGAATCGGCGGTAAACAAAATTTGACCGAATTTGGCCCCACGGAATTGGGCGATGGCGGCTAAAGCGGCACATTCCATTTCCACGACTTCATAGCCGGCGGCAGTGTATTGCTTGATCAACGCAGGCGTTTCCCGGAAAAAAGCATCGTTAGTCCACGTTTTGACCGGCTTGGCTGGTTGGCCAACACTGGCCAGGCTGGTTTGAATGGCAGCCGCCATGTCCGCATCCAGCCGAATACTCGGCGCTGCCGGTAAATAATGGTAGGAAGTGCCTTCATCCCGCAGTGCTTCGGTCACTACCAGCAGGGTGTTTTCCGGTTTATCCAGCAGAACACCGCAGGAACCCACCGCAATAATTTGTTTAGCGCCGTAAGCAATCAAGAAATCAATGATCTGGGCTGAAGCCGGGGCGCCGATCACCGCGGGGCAGATACCGATGGCTTCCCCGTGGAAGCGAATCTGCTGCACCCGGACCACGTTCGAGAAAGTCAGCAGAGTGCCAATCTCTTGGGCATGATACTCCGCGTAGAAATCAGCTAAATGATCCGGTGTCACAAAAGCCAGCAGCATTTTTGCCGGAAAGTGATATCCCTCATGCCGGAATGGGTTAATGACCGCCTTTTGGGTTGGATCGTAATTCAAAATAGGTAACTCAGACATCGAATCATCACGCTTTCTGAAAAGACTTAAACCCATGATACCACAAGCCTTTTTCTGGAAACCAGGTCCAGGATATGGGTAAAATAGTGTACACTATTCATATATTGTTGTAGATGGGGGAACACTATGCGGATCACGAAACAAAGCTGGTGGATACTGGGGGTCACCGCCGTACTGACAGCGTTATTTCTAGGCTATTATGGCTGGGGCTATCGGTATTTAAAATTAAAAGAAACCGAACCGCCAACCACGGCGACGACAACGACCACTACCCCGGTGTATAGTCAGGCGCAGTTTGAGAAGACGATGAAAAAATACAAGGCCTTTGACGCCTTTGCCCGGCTCACAAGTGTGGCTGATATTGAGAGCGGCAAGAGTTCGCTGGGCGGGTACACGGATTTTCCCATTATGCCCGGAACCAACGCGACGCAATCAATCAGCGTTCAGGATGGCAGTCTCGAAATGTGTACGACTATGACACCCCAAGGTGTGGTCGTGGCGGGTCAATATCTCATTACGTCAGCTTACGATCATGACGGCTTCCATAATTCCGTGCTTTACGTCCAGGATTTGAAAACTCGCCGGTATATTAAGACGGTGGTGCTGAAGGGCACACCGCATGTCGGCGGAGTGGCCTATGACCCGCGCAACCAGCTGGTCTGGGTGTGCAGCCGGCGTAATCGCCAGTCTGAACTGGTATCGATCAAGTTGAGCGATATTGAAAAATACGACTTGAATAAAACGAAGAAGCCCATTGCGTATCATCAACGAGCGCTGCTGGGATCAATCACCCGGGCATCTTTTGTCACTTACGATGCCGGCAAACTGTATGTTGGTTTCTTTAACCCGCATCGCACTGGCAACATCCAGCACTATCAGCTGAGTAAGAATGGCCGCTTGACCGGCACCAACTCGATCAAGGTGGGCACGAATATTTTCGAGACGATTACGAACGCCTTGCTGAAGCAGGATATTTTGACCCAAGTCCAGGGAATGGCCTTCTACAAGAATTACATCATTTTGTCCCAATCATTTGGTCCCGGGCGATCCCGGTTGTGGGTCTTTGATAACCGCAATCGGTCGGTCTATCGGGAGTCGGATGCGTTGGCCCGATTCTACGCCCCCTCCCACCTGGAACAGATTTCGACCAGCGGCGGGACTCTGTGGGCCAACTTTGAATCGTCGGCTCGGGCATATCGCGGAACCAGCCATGACCACATCGATCGGCTCGTCCACCTGAATTTGGAATCGTTCAAAGCCATCGTTGATGCGGAGCTGCAGCAGAAGGGAGCGGCAACGAAATGACAACTAATCCATCAAAACGCCGGTTATGGCCGTCTCTTTATAGCGAAGAAGAGCCGGTCGGTGATATCAATGCTTGGATCAAGATCCTAGCGACGATCTGGTTCATTTACTTATTGTTTAATACCAAGAATCCGTTGAGTATCTATTTCACGCCATCCTTGACTGAGTTTCAGATGCATGGCAGTCTCGGTTTGGATATCCGGGTGATTGCGGCCGGCCTGCTGTTCCTTGGTTTAGTGCTGGGCAGTGTCTGGTGGGCGTTTGGCGGGCTCGGTGTGCGCCGGCTGTTCCCCCGGTGGCGGGTGCGGGACACCTTTCTCACCCTCTGGTATGGCTTGCTGACGCTGATCTTTAACGGTATCGGCCGATTATTTGCGGATTTTGTCCAGGCTCATTATGTCGACAACTCGTCCAGCGCCTTGGATATCGGGGAAATGGCTTCCTGGCATAATTACTGGATCGTGACGGTCCGGTATATTTTGATGATGGCCGGGCAAGTGATCGCCTTGATCTTGATATTCTTAGCCCTCTATCAGCTAGGCAAACGCTTCTTGCCCCAGAATAAGCGGTTCATACCAGAGCTAACCAAGTTTCTGGCCTATATTTTGGCGGCGCTGGCCTATGCCGGCCTGATGACGACGCCAATCAATCCCAACTTCATGCAGAACGTGTGGCTGTCCGGGATGCAGGCGATTCCCATGCTGTGGGCGTACCGGCGCACGCGGAATGTGCTGGTGCCGATTTTGGGCCTCATCATCCTCAACCGCGCTTTCATTGCACTGCTCATCGCGTTTTCTGCCTAACCTGTCTTGCCTAATGGGGAGCAACATTGGATACTATAGGTAGGAAGCAAAACTTGGGCTGGAGGGGTAGACATGGCAACGGATAAAAAAGGGGCACAATCAGCGGCGATCCAAACGGCGCTGGATGTGATTAACGCAAAGGTCGACCAATTACAGCCGTATTTTGCTCACAGCCAAACCCGATTGGTGCAGGTGGCCAAAGAATATTTGCGGGGGCTGTATGAAGCCTTAGATAAAGTTGGGGGAGAACAGGACCGGGTGCAGGATCAGCTGGCCGCGGTACAGGCCCAGATGCAGCATTATCAGCAGGTGACGGCGACTATTCAGCAAGCGGTGGACGATCCCCAGTTATGGCCGCGGCAGCGGCATGCACTGCAGCTGCAAATTGACGAGCTGACTCGGCAGATCAGTGCTCAGACCGAACAAGAGGGCCAGCTGCGCACCCAGCGGGAAACGGCGAAAAATACGGTGCAGTCGCTCCACGGCCAGCAGGACATCCTGCACAGCAGTTTGCAGCGGCAGGAAGACGCCATTCGCCAAGAAACCGATCTGGTCAAGATCACGGAAATGGTTGCTGCCCAAGAATCCCGAGCGGCGGACAGCAACCGGCAATTGGCTGAGCTGGCCCAGAAAGAACAAGCGGCGGCGGCAGCCGTAACGGATCTGACCAGCCAGTTGACTCGAATGAATGATGACTTGTCGGCGAAGATCAGCCAGCGGGCGGTGCTTGTGAAACAGGCCCACGCGTTAAGCGCAAAGATCAACGCCCCAGTGTCGATTCAGGATCAATTGCACGACAGTCAGCAGCATCTGACCGATCTGCAGGATCAGATTCAGGGATTGGAAGATGGCTTGGTCCAGTTGAGCCGGGGGGAAGATCGGCTGACCCAAACGATTGGTCAGGTCCAAAAAACCATGACCAGCGGATTGATCGATGGCGCCGCGCTGACTCGGGAAGCGGTGCAGCAGGTACCAACAGCGGTCGAGGCCGCCCCAGCGCCGGTCAATCCCAGCGGGGCCGGCCCCACGCCAATTACCAATCAAGCTGTGGCCCCGGCTGCAAGTACCGGTCCTATCCCTTTGACTGACGAGGGTGCATTGGCCATCAATTTGCCGACGACACGGCCGTACTTGATCGTCCTGACCACGCTGCCCACCAAATTGGAGCCCGTTCTGCTCCAGTATTTGCGGGCGTTGTTCCAATTCTTAGGCGCCCACCGAATCCAGATTCGCGTGCTCGTGACGAGTTATACGGCTAATTTTGTGGACCGGATCAGCCGCTTCTTGAATGAAGTTGGCACCCAGGCCAATGTGGAATTTGCCTCTTTATTCGATACCCTCCAAGGCGTCGGTAAGACCAAACCATTTGCGGCTAAGGAATTACCGGTAACGGTGCCTTTAAAGCGGGGCAAGGATGACCCGACGATTCGCTCTGGGACCGACGCCGCGGTCGGCGACTATCGGGCGTACTATCGGCCCGATGGTACCCTGAATTGGATCGGTTACAACGTGGACGCTGAGCATTATCTATATGATTACTTTTCTCCCCAGCACTTGCTGCTGTACACCCAGATCATCGTGCACCAGCGGGATGTGAGCGAGGTAACCTATTATCGGCGGGATCGCGGCCCGGTGCTGAAGCTTCAGTACACCAAGGGCACGGCAGCAGTGCAGACTTTCTTCAATCAAGCCACCCAAGATTGGCCGTCAATGGCGGCCTTCATAGCGGATTGGCTGAGTCATGACGAGACCGCTCGGGCAAGCACGGTGGTGGTGCCCGGCGACGACCCATTGTGTCCGGAAATTATCAAAGGCAGCCTGCGGGAGCAGACGATTCCACTATTATCCGATCGGACACTGACCGACCCGAATCTTGGGGCTAAGCTGAGCGGTGTCCACTGGTTGCTGGCGCCTACCCGGCAGGATGTTGACCAAATTCAGCAACTCGCCGGCTGGGCGATCCCAGTCGTTACGATGGATACCCTGACAAGCGCTGAACATGTGGCAAAGGAGCAGAGAAATCAATGAATGCGCAAGATGAATTGAATCAGATCGAATCAACCCTGCATCACTTGGAGCAGGAACGGCTGACCGCGACCCGCCAAATGGGGACGCAGTCCGGTCAATTACGGCAGCTCGCGGACAAGTTCGAGCAGACGCTGCAGCAGACCAGCGAACAAATTGCGACCCAGCTGGATCGCTTGACCAAACTGGCCGACGACAGTCAAAAGACCAGCGATGATTTAGATGCTGGAATCGCCAGTGACCAGCAGGCCATCGACGAGCCGCCGGATTTTGACGGGCAGATCCAAGCGTTACAGGAAAGAATCGATGACATCAACCGCACGACGATTCCCAATCACCAGCAGGAGCTCCAGCCGCTGCTCACCGAGCAGAAGGATCAGCGTCACCAGCAGTCCCTGCTGCAGGATAAAATGCAGGGTATCGTGGCCGAAGAAAATCGGATCGCCATTAAGATCCGGAAAGCCAAGAATCTGGAAGAGATGATTGCCGTCACTGCTGAACAGCAGGGCAGCATTGATTCCTTGCGCGGCCAGCGGGAGGATCTGACTAATCAGATTGGCCAGATTCAAGCCACGCTGCATGATGGCCAAGCGGCTATTGATGCAGTCAATAAGAAAATTGAAGCGGCCCGGGATCAAGTCAAGACTTGGGACACCCAGCGCAGCCAGCTGCAGGAGGCCAAGCGGCGCCGGCCAGCCCAGGTGGCCCGGCTAAAGCAGCAGATCGCGAGTTTAGAGAAGCAAAAAGAGCAAGTCAACCGCACAGCCCAGGCCATTGATGACCAGCACCAGCAGGCGCGGGATGTGCAAAATACGTTGAGCGAACAGCTTGCGACGATTCAGCCCCTCTTAAATGTGCTGAGCAAAGATGTGGCTGGGATGGAGACTATCCCGAATATCCCCCAAGCTGCGCCCCGGGTGAGCAGTGCAGGCAGTGCGCCGAGTGCGCCGCCATTACATGCTGCTCCATTGACCGCACCGACCCCGGCCCAGCAGCCAGCGCCGCAAACTAAAGTCCGCCCGGCCGCCCTAGTTTTCCCGATGCTGCCCAGAGATCCGGCCCAAGCAGCGATCCTGCGCGGTGTCGTCGGCCGCTTGCTGCAAGCCGGCGAACAGAGCGTTCACCTGTACACGACCGCCTATGAAGAGGAAGACTCCGCCCGGCTGCTGCAGCTGCTGGGGAACGAACAGCCCCAGTCTTTGGCTTGGACGAATATGTATACTGCCTTGCGCCAGACGAAACAACCGGCTGCTGCTCCGGCAAAACTGAACCTGCAGCCTGATTGGCACACCCAGGGGACACCGGACAACGCCACGGTGGAATACCTGGACAGGCAAAATAATTTAATGGCTCGGGTGCAATACCGCTCCAATGGCTCAGTGCGGATGGTGACGTATTTCAATTTGCCGGGCAACGCCCAGCGGCGGGACTTCTGGGACGCAGCTGGCCACGTAGCCGTTACTCAGTCGATCAATGCCAATACCGGCCGGGTCACTAATGAGAACTTCTACCGAGTGGACGGTTCCGTTGTACTGATCAAGGAGTATGGCACCGACGCAGAGCACATTCATGTGCTGGATGAGCAGCGCAACGTGATCCAGGAATTGGCCAGCGATGTGGAACTCGCCGCTTGGTGGCTGAGTCAGATCTTGCCGGCGGATGGTCAATTGATCACCGAGGCCGACCCGCTGCTTGTGCTGAATAAGGCACTGCAGGCGCGGACCGACATGACGCTGGTGCCGATTCTAACACCGGAGTCTACGCCCCAAGCTTGGGCAGAAATCCTTGGCGGGGATTTGGCGATTCAGACGGCGTATGTCAGTGATCCGAACTTGCTGGCGGCGGCGCGGACGACATTGCCTGAAACGGATATTGAAACTTTGTAGCGCACAGCATAGGATACAAATGGCGCCATCCTGTTTATCGGGATGGCGCCATTATTGTCTGGTATTTATTTAATCGGTGTCTGAGTGTCAATTTTTGCGATGTTCTGCCATGCTTGCCAAACGTTAGCCGACGAGAATTTATTCGTCGCTTCATACGCACCGGTACTCAACTTTTGGTTTAAGAACGGGTCCTTGAAGATGGTAATGATTTTAGCAGCCATATCGTCAATATCCCCATCTTTGATCAGATAGCCGTTCTTCCCGTTTTCAATAATTTCATTAGGTCCGTAGTTGATATCGAAGGAAACGAGTGGTACACCACGGCTTTCAGCCTCAATCAGAGCGAGACCGAATCCCTCATTGGCACTGGTTAGGGCCAGTACAGTACTCTCATCATAGACTGGCATGATCTGGTCTGTATACGGGTAAAAATGAACGCTGCCAGCCATGTCCGTCTCTTTAACGGTATTGTTCAAAATGACACCGCTGCGCGGATCAGTGACAAAACCGTAAATATCCAAAATAACATCCGGAATTTGTTTCTTGACTAGAGCTGCGACGCGAACTAGCAGATCTAGTCGTTTCTCTGGAGAAATCCGCGCTACAGATAAGATATGATGCTGGCGCGGGCGGTCATTGATTGCAATCCGGTTGCTGCTCGGTTCAATTGAACCGCTGGGGATGACAACCACATTCAAGTCCTTACCGAAACGCTGCTTGATATCGTTGGCCTGGTGATAGGTCGGGGTGATCATCCCGGTGAATTGGCGGGGATGTTGGAGAACATAGGCATAGTTATAATTCAGCTTTGGATCGTGCAGCGGATCGGTCGGATCAGACACATGGACGTTATGGATGTAAACGTAACGCCGCGCTGGCGTTTTCATTCGCGCCAGGGCGGGCGTGTTTTCGTATCGGTCACTGATAATCAGGTTGTCCCCGCCGTTTTCTTGATTGATAACGTCCAGAAAGTATGTGATCAAACCGTCATTATTCATAAATATGCGCTGTTCACCCTGATGTTTCAAGAAAATCGATCGGGTAGCGCCTTTACCGTCCAAACGCCAAATAATGATTTGCTCACCAGTATGTGAGAAGAACCGTTGTTCCTTCACTCGGCCATCGGCACCCATGATATTATCCAGCGTCTTAAAGCCGCGATCATCATAGATTTCACTGTGCTTAATAAAGTTGGCAGTTGTACCATACACAATGGAACTGATTTGCCCGCTCTGGACATCTTCGCGCAGTAAAAACTGTTGATCGCCGTCGATTACACGCCAGCCATGCACTTGGATGTTTCCCTCAACCACATCGGTACCCAAGTCAGTTGCGCTGCCAGAATGATTGGCCAACCATTCCTTGACTGTATTTGAACGTTGCGGCACATGCAGATTACCGAGAAAGAAATCAAACATGTTGAGACTCGTATCGTCAGTCAAACCATTTTCTTTAAAGTTGAAATGAAAACGTGAATAGTAGTTCGTCGTGACGATTGTTGCCGGTACTTGGTGCTCCAGAAACAGTTGCAGCCGTTTCATCTCAGAATGCTCAATCCCCGAGCTTTGTTTGCCCACCGTATTGGTGACGAAAAAGTTCATTGTGTTTCCCCCTAGTTTGCCGGAATCGTGTCGATCCCCAAATAACGTAACCATTCCAAAGCCAGCGGTACCCAGTGGGCCACGTGCGGCAAATCAGTACCTGGCCGCCACGCGGTCAAGACATTGCTTAGCGCTAAGCCGTGCGGTCCTTCCACGAAGGTGTGCAACTCCACACTGACATTATTCTTGACCAGAGAAGTCGCATAATCCAACGAATTCAACGGCGAGATAACATTGTCCGTTACCGTGTTCCAGATAAACGTGGGGCTGGCCTGAGCCACATTGTGATTCCGAGCGTCCGTACTCGGCACATCGTCCGTTAACTGATGCATCGGAATCTTATCCTGCGGCGGGAAGTTGTCGTCCAAGCGGGTGACACTGTACCCCAGAATAACGGCCTTGGGTTTTACTGGCTCAGCAATACCGGAATCCTTGGCAAAGGAGTCCTCTGACCGCATCGTATCGTACAAACTCACCACTTGACCGCCAACGGAAAAACCAGCGACAACAATTTGACTCGGGTCCACCGCCCACTCATCAGCGTGATCGCGAATATTCGCCAAGGCCTGACCTAAATCATAGACCGGACTTGGCAGCAGGGGCGTCTTTTCGCCGATGAAGTGGTATCGTAAATAAAACGCCTGGAACCCCCGAGCAAAGAAGGCCAACGCCAAGTCCTCTGCCTGATGTTCCGGAATATGGGTGTATGACCCACCCGGGACGATCATGATGGCCGGGTATTTAGTCCGCTTGATCTCCGGATTCGGGGCATGGACAAAGCCCTTGAAGAAAGCTGGTTCAGTCAATGTTTGGTTAATCTCTTGCACGATACAACCGCTCCTTTTCGAATTAATAGCTACCATCTTATTGTAGCGCAGTCACCAAGATGTTTGGAGGATACAATGGAAAACACTGTTCGTTTACGCCAATTTGAAGAAAAAGACGCCGCCGATCTATTTGACTGGGGAAGCAAAGTGAATTTCTCACCGGCAGTCAACTTTTACCCTGTCCGAAGTCTGACGGATGCTCAATTCCGGGTACACACCTTCGCCCAGGATGACCAGATTCAAGCAATTATGGTCAATCGGCACAACGTCGGGTACTTAGAGTTGCTGGCCCACGATGACGGGGTGAGCGAAGTCGGCTTAATTATTGACCCCGCGATACGCGGTCAGGGAATTGCTTCAGCGGTACTCAAACAAATAATAGGAAGACACACGCCATTAGCGGCCGTTGTTGATCGAGAAAATGATCCAGCTAAGGCTCTTTTCAGGAAGCTTGGCTTCCATATTTCCGCAATTTTACCAAGCTGGTTCAAGGCCGATCCCAATAAGTGGGAAATTTGGATATGGAAATAGCCTTGCAAACTGCGGCTGCTTTCTGAAATCATGCTATACTAGTAGTGCATACCACAGGCGATTGCTGAGTGGGGAGAGGAGATTGCAAATGGATTCAGCACTACTATCAAAGGTATTGACAGACCGGATTAAGGGTATTAGGGAGAACCCGGCATTGCAGGTCTTAGCGCAACTGGACGAACCATCCAGCAACGAACCGCGGGTAACGCAATACGTCGCCTACACCGATTTCACGACTGCAGAAAGTAAGAGGCAGACCGCATCGATTTATGTATTCACACCCTATATGAATCTGGATGCCCATCAGCACCCAATCGTGGAATATCAGACGCAGCTGATGTTCCACTTCGATCCGTGGACCAAGTCGATCCACGTGAGTGTTCTGGAAACGCTGGGGGCAGCGTCAAAGCTGGCTTTCTTCGATTATCAGAATCATGGTTTAGCCACTGTGGCGCTGCAAGCCTTGATCGGCTTGGGCCGCAAGAATGGCTTCCATAACATTGATGGGGTGGTATCGTCTTTCGACGGGCACGATGATCTGCTGCGGATCAGCGATGTCTTGCAGAGAGTCGGTTTTACCGTGCAAACTGACCCGGAAAATCCGCATGTTGGCGAGTATTCCTACGGGCTAAGCGCATAAATCTTCACACTTTTATCACTTTTAAGAAGAATTCTTGACGAAATGTGATGTTGACGCCGGCCGCGAGGTTGGTATCATGAAGTTACAAGGAATTGAAATACTTCTTTGGGGGAGGTCGGAAAGTTGATAAGAAAAAGTTCGAGTCAACGGCCTTACTGGAAGAAGATATTGTTCTTTGCTGCATTGTTCTTGTTTCTCGTCGGAATTGTTGTGGGCGTATCACGCGCTTCGGCAATTGCGGCAGGTGATAGTAACAGTGGGAGCGAGGTGAGAAGTGCAGCACCAGTTGCTAGTTCAGGATTGGTTGGGAAAAATCCTCAATCATCGGATGCTCAGGTTAAAATCATGTCGAATGATAACGGCTCGTCAGGAGAGACGGGTGGTCAATCAAACAACAATGCAAATCCGGGTACTGGTGAACCTGGGACTAATCAGCCAATGATTAATGTGGGTAATATGAATAGTAAGTTTCCCCAGACTGGAGAGGCTGATGACAGTATTCAAATGTTGATCGGCGGTATTGTACTCATCCTGACATCAATTGGGTTGACACTTTCCATCAAGCGGCACGTCGAATCATAATTTGAAATGATTGTTTATCAAATATGGTAACACATGATTTTCAAGCTCGTTATGATAGAGATGTGAAGTTGGTTCACACAATATCTTGTTTCAGGTCGCTTAAGAGAGCGGCACAAACATTTGGGAGGAAATATATCATGAAGTTCAATAAGTCTAGTTTACTTAGCTCATTGGCTGTTGCTGGTATTGTATTGGGCGCAGTGGCACCTGTTATTGCAAATGCAGATACTGCTCCTGTGTTCGATAACAGCAAGCAATTACATGCCTTCAACTCGACCACGCCTTATGTAACAGCAGTTGGCAACTTAGACGGCCAAACATTGGAGTCAGGGGACAATCATTATGCAACCAATGCTGATTCCAACCAGACCTCTGGTTCTGCAGTCGGTGTTTCTGATGCGCAAGTCCGTTTGATTTCTGGATATCTGACTTTGGATCGAGTTCCTGATTTCAACTTTGGTACTGTTGCAGCAGGCACACCTGGACAGTTGCAGAATAACAGTGGTGCGATTACCGATGATGGTAATTCTAACGGTATCTTGAAGGTTACTGATTCTCGTTCTACAACAGGTTCATCAGCTGGTGCTCCGGGCACTTCGGGCGCTTATTCCCGTGATGGGATGGGTTACACTGTGTCTGTTGCCTTAGGCTCATTCTGGTCTTTGACTAATGGACAACGTACCGGCACTTCCGGCTTTACCAGTGGTTTCCAATTACACATTCCCACTTTGACGAATTCGGATAAGAATACGTTTATCCAAGCTGACAAGGGGACAAAAGCTTCCATGACGGGTGTTGATTTGGTTGCTGGTGGTCCCGTTGGAACGATTTTGTCTGCTCCACGCGGTAGTTCCTATGGTTCCACTTCTGTATTCTTGACTCCGGCGGCTGGCATTACGTTGGATACTAGTTCGCAGATTGCTGATGGCGCCTATGATGCGCCGATTACTTGGACTCTTGCATCCGTTGCTGGTGCGGCTAATCCTGCTCAGCCTTAATTTATCAGCAACAAGAAGTTAGTGGCTTAACGTTAGTGTTGAGTGTGAGTAAAAGAACAGTTGATTTTCTTGTTTCAGAAAATCAACTGTTCTTTTGTGTTTTTTCGGTCCATTACTGGTTGGAATCCATTATACTTAAGAGCGTGAGGAAAATGAAAGGGTGCAAGCAAATTGAATCGATTACGTTTAAAGTTTTCTATTGGACTTTTTTTTCTGCTGTCAATACTAACTATCGGATTTAACACATGCATAGCGCATGCCGCAACAGGTGCTGGGTTCTCCATGATGCCCCAGTATCCTAGTAACCAGGTGAAGGGTAAGGATGGTTCTTTTTTCTTGCAGGTCAAGCCAGGTCAAACTCAAAAGATTACTGTTGTGGTGGTGAACCAAGAAAATAAAAATCGCACAATTCGCTTTGGAATCAATACAGCCTATACAACTGATAATGGCTCTATTGCCTATGATCTTGCCGATAAATATTTACCGAAAGACAGTTCTCGGAAGTTTTTGGTGGGTAGTTTTGTTCAGGACCCGCAAGTTCAGGATGTCAAGATTGGGCCAAAAAAAGCTGGGACGGTATCATTCACTATGAAGATGCCTACTACTGCATTTAAGGGATACTTGCTGGGTGGTATTTATGCGATGCCCGTCGGCGAAACGAGTAATACAGTAACTCAAAAGGGAACCGTTTTACGTAATCAATATGCTTATACGCTTCCTATCACGTTGACAATGGATCCCACTGCTGAGCTTTCATTGAACTTGCGGCTTAATACCATCAGGCCTAAAATATTAAGTCCGGTTGATCGATCTGTTGGCATTGCAGTGAATGTGCAGAATACGAATCCAACCTATATCCAAAATAAATTGTATATTAGTGCGAAGGTAACGCGCAAGGGATCTAATAAGGTGATTCACAGCAAAACGGTTGATAATTCGGATTTTGCACCGAACTCTAATTACGACTTTTCTATTAGTTGGGGCGGTCAGCCGTTGGAACCAGGGAAATATCATCTTTCGTGGAAATCCAATATCGGGGGACTACAAAATTGGAACTTTGAACGTGATTTCACCATTTCTAATGCAGATGCACAAAGCCTGAACAATCAGGCTGGCTTTAAGCCAAATTATGTCTGGTTATGGATTTTGCTTGGGGTGTTAGCCCTGGCACTGATTATTATTGTGACTTATTACTTTGGTCGCAAGAGAAACCAAAAACACGCTCAAGCAAATACCAACTCGGTCAGCAGTCAACGAAAGCGGTAATTGTGATTTACTGGGGGTCCGTTTTACGGGCCCTTTCTCGTTGCGCAAATATCTCACTCTGGTATCATTAATAGTGAGATTGTTTGGAGGGCTAAGGACATGAAACTGACTGGAAGACAACTATTTCGCATCTTTTTGATCGTGCTGCTGAGTACTTGGTGGTTTTTAAGCCATTCAGTCATTGCCCAGGCAGATATATCGAATATTTCGGTTACGCCAATGATCGAGGATTCAAATGTGACCGATCGCTTCCAACTAATCGTCAAACCGGGACAAGTGAGAAAGGTGACTATTTCTTTCACGAATTTTGGCTCATCAGATGTTACTTTGTCGGTTGTTCCGCGGAATGCAACAACTTCTGACGATGGCAAAATTGTTTACACGCGGAACGTCAGTGCGGGTGATAATAAATTACAATTTGCGTTTAAAGACATGACGGAGTCGCGTACTATTCATTTGAAGGCACAGCAAACCAAGGACATAACCTTTTCCATCAATACCCCTAAGAGCCCATTTTTGGGAATGGTCATGGGCGCGTTCTTTGTTTATGATAGCAGCCAGACTCCCAGTGCAGGAAATGTATCTGTGCCCGTATGGTTGACTCAAACAAATAAAGCCGTTGGTGGCAGCCTGCTGTTGGCGGGAATTAGTACAGCAGCAGTTAACCAACAGCCATATGTGTACGTCAATTTAAGTAACACCCAACCTGGTTTGATGAAGAACGTCATCGTTCACATGAATATTCGCAGGAATGGTTTTATGGAATGGCTGAATTTGGGCTTAAAGCCCATGACGGCCGATCTAAAATACGATACTATCGCGCCAAATTCACGAATTCCGATTTCTTTTAATCAAAAGCAAACTCCTATTAAGGCAGGAAATTATGTTGTGTCAGGAACCGCTCGGACAGGGAAAACTGAGTGGAAGTTTGGCGGCACCTATTCGATTTCGCAGGCCGAAGCAGACAAGGTCAACAAGGCGTCTAAAAACCTGGTCTATGACTATACTTGGGCGTATTTACTAGGTATTGCCGGTTTGGTCTTGCTGATCATTATTGTATTGATTTTGATTCATCATCAACTGCGTTACCGGCCGCGCCATTTAAGAACGCGTAGTAGTCAGGGGGGAAGAAGAACGAAATGATGCAAAGGCGAGATAAGTTCGCATCGCGGTGTTCGTTTCTATTACTTGTGTTTGGGTTACTTGCTTTGTTCACGGTGAGTCAAACCCAAGCGGCAGGGGCTAACGATGCATCGGTCAGCAGTCAGCGATCATACGCAATCCGGGCTCTTCTACCTAATACCCAGATTGATCCGCAAGTGACGTACTGGGTCCTCCAGCTAAAAAATGGACAACAGGAACTGAACACGCAAGTGATCAATACGGGAAAAAAGCCAATCACAGTCACGCTGCAGGCCAACGATGGAATAACCGCGACTAACGCAAAAATTGTCTATGACAAACCGCGGGCGACATTGTACCCCAAATCGACTGTCAGCTTTTCCTCTTTGGTGGTCGGCCCACGTGAAAAAAAAGTTACTTTAGAGCCGGGTAAAGTCAAAACAGTGTCGTTTACGATTAAAGCACCGCAGGCAACAGGCTTTTCGGGTATTATTCTTGGTGGCATTCGATCAGTGGCGCAAGTGGATTCTTCTGAAAAGGGGAATCTCATGCTTCATCAGCAAGTCCAGTACTATATTAGTGTTGTGTTGCAGGGCAAAGATATGAATGTTTCGCCGCGGCTCCAATTTGGTCAGCATGTCACGCCGCGAGTCAACGCGGGGAGAATGGTTCTCAGCATTCCCACGACGAACGACAAAATGATCAATGCTAGTCAGGTAATCACCAAAGTGATGTTAGTGAATAAAGCGAATAATAAAGTGCTTGAAAAGACCACTCAAACCGGGTTGAGCATTGCCCCCAACTCGCAGTTCAATTGGGCATTTCCAGTTAAAAAATTGGCGAGTGGAAACTATCGCATGCACTTAACCGTTTCTGGACGGAATGTCAAATCTCAAACAATTACGCGTGATTTTTCTATTTCCCAAGTTCAAGCGCGTACTGCGGCTGCGTATGGTCAACGGCCGACCCAGTTGAATATGGGAATGATCATCGTGCTGGCTATTTTGATCGTCTTACTGTTGATTGGTACCTGGGTGCTGATTTACTTTTTCGCTGTCGACACCGGGCGTAACAAACGGTTAGCGTGGGAAGATAAAAGACGGCAAAAACAGAAACGGTGAAAAGTCTTTCGCATTTTTGAACCGGTCGGATACAAATTGTTCGGTACAATGAAGCTAGGGAAGTGATTCGAATGAAGAAAAAACAGGGGCTTTTTCTTGGTATTTGCGCAACAGTATTGATCGCCACAGCAATGCCAATTATTAGTGCAAACCAAGTCCACGCAGATACGGATTCAGCCAACGGGACAGCTACTGTTGAATTTCAAGGGGGCGGTCTGGTGCTTGAACAAGTACCAAACTTTGATTTTGGTTATCATTACCTCGGTGACGGTCAGGTATATCCGTTACTTAAGTCTGGGACAAGTGCTGATGGCACAACACAACTTGGTGATCGAAGTTTAGCGGTGGCGGCAACCCCGGATACGACTATTGCCTCTGGTTGGAGTGTGAGTGTGCGCTATTCAAGTGGGACAATGCCTACCGGAACTTATTTATTGATGACATCAAAACAGGTTGGCCAAAATAATGCTGGCGGTGGTGATAATACATACACTCCAGCCACGATTGGTGTGACATCAATGGACACGAACTGGCGGGTTAAATACTACAGTGGCGGTCTTAGCACAACCGATTTGAACAACATTCCGACGTCATCCAACGGTACGGTTGGGGTCATTCCGCTCGGTGATGCTACGCAAGACGCGGTCAGTGTGTTTGGACGAACGACGGGTGGACCAGATACAACGCTCAATTCGAGTGTGACTACCAGCGGAAAGGTTGAATATAAGTATTATTTCAATGCATTGAATTCCGCCTATGTGTTTGTTCCAGTGGGAAAACAGAACGCTGCAAGTGCGTTTACCGGCACTTTAGAATGGACCTTGCAACAAGGAGTACCGAGTGATTGGTGATTATTTAATGCTTCAGTACGGAGGGAAAAGGATGATTGCAAAACGTAAAATGTTTTCTGTCGCGTTGATGTCGATCCTTTTCTTTCTTTTATTTGTTGCGGGCATGAATTGCCGCCGCGTGCGGGCGGATGCGCCTTCTTTTTATGTCTCTGGCATTAGCAAGCAAAGTCAAACTGTACAGGCAACTGCAAACAGTTTTGATGTATTAGCTAAACCTGGGCAAAATATCTCGTTATCTTTTAGGTTGACCAATGCGACTGATCGTGCAAATGAAATTCGAATCCGTCCGACTGTCGCTCAAACTAACGCTTCTGGGGGGATTGATGTGAGTATCGTCGGTCGAACCCTTGATTCCTCCTTGACCCACCCGTTCACAAAAATGTATCAGGGCCCCAGGGTGATTACATTGGCGGCTAACGAGGCACGCACGGTGGTTTTTTATGTTCAGGCACCCAAGCAATCCTTCAGTGGTACTGTCATTGGCGGGCTGTTATTTTCTTCAAACGATATTCCAAGCGTAAAGACCTCGGGTAGTAAAACATTCAAAAATCAAATCAATTCCGCATTACCAATTCGTGTGCGCAGTGCATCGCCACCGAACCCGACGATCGCTCCAAATCTGGATTTGGGTGAGCCGAAAATTATTGTTGGCACTTTGAACCACCCGACAGTTGGCATCCGTCTCCGTAATATTGAACCAGCTGTTTTGCGGCAACTAAAGGGTGTTGTTGATATTTATGATAAAAGCTCCCCCACTAACAGCTTCCGATTTGAACAGGCACCGATTGATATGGCGCCGAACTCGTATTTCAATATGCAAGTTTCCTGGGGGACAACCAGCATTGCGCCTGGTAATTATGTGGCTACTTTTCGTTTTCAAAATGGCGAACGTACTTGGAAATTTTCCAGAACGTTAATTGTTAGTCCGCACAGAGCTGCTGAATTGAATCAAATTACGGCGGCACCTCGACAAAGTCGATTGCTATGGTGGGTATTCGGCGCGGTGCTTTTTTTGGCTTTGAGCATAGCGATCACGGTGTTTGTATGGCATCGTGGCAAACATGTGGGGATGAAACGTCATTTTTGAGATCCAATACAAAAAAGGGAAACATATCTTGTAAAATGTGGTTTATTGCGTCCAGCGTCTGGGTTACAATGAATATGTGTTTAAGATCTTTATGGGGGGATTAATAATGTTGAAAAACGTAAAACTGTTTTCTGCGCTTTCCTTGGCAGCCGTTGCACTGAGTGTTGTACCGTTCAATACTGTCTTTGCCGCAACATCCGGCGAAGCAGTGCTTAGTGGCGCAAATGGCAATGGTGGGACTTCGGCCGGCGGCAGTGCAACAGACGGCGCACCGGCGTCACAGTCTGGCGATATTGGTGTCGGATTTACTCAGGGTGATTTGATTCTTAATCAGGTTCCCAACTTTGATTTTGGTTACCATACGATTGGTGAAAGTGCTACGTATGATTTACTGAGTGCTGGTAATACGCCTAAGCCGGGTAACGCTTTAACTGGCGATAGTGCTTCAGCGGCCGTCCTTGGCCGGCAGTTGGTTGTTTCTGATAAACGCGGGACTAATACTGGCTGGTCAGTTACAGTTGGTGTGGCATCTCCTATTGGTAGCGGTGCGACAGTCTTAAGCGGTGCGGACGTGACATTTACATCTAAGAATATTCAATATGGTTTGTGGGCACCTACGTTAGGTCCGAAAGGTGAAGTTATTGACGGCTCTGGTGGCGGTTATTATTTCAACAATAGCGGGGCTTCTGGCAGCATTGAAGGTATTTCTGCTAAGACGCCTGTCACTTTGCCTTTGGATGTAGCTACGAGTGGCAGTGACAATGTTGCTCAGGGTATTTTTGGTGCTCCCGCGGGTGCTACTGCTGATCCAGGTACTTATGCGTTGGACTTTACAGACAAAACAAGTGCTCAAATTTCAGTTCCAACAAAATCTCAAAAAGTTGGGGTTTATACGGGTAAGCTAGTTTGGACTTTGTCCACAGCTCCGCAGTAATACTAAGATCAACTAAGCCAATTGTACCTATCAGTAAAGCATCGGAGTGGAAATTGTGAAGCGTAAAGTTGTTGTTTGGTCGTTTTTAATCAGTGGGATTTTCGGGTTGTTGATGATGTTGAACACGGGCCCAGCATCTGCCGCAACATTGAATGTTGGGTCAGCAAATTTCACCGTGACACCGATTCCGCCAAAGCAGCAAAGCGAGCGTGACAGTTCTAGCTTCGATGTTTTGTTGACTCCTGGTGCGAGTGCCGATTTTGGTTTTAAAGTACAGAATAAGGTTGACAAGGCAATTACCGTGAAGATGCGGCCGGCTGTTGCTACCACAGGCGGAACCGGCAGTTTAGGGTATACTCAGTTTTCTGCACCATTGGACAACACCTTGGCCAGATTAGGAGTAGCACTGACTAAGATTGGGGCTAAATCGGAGACAATTAAGCTGCCGCCTAAGGGAACGGTGACGATCAAACAGACAATTACTGTTCCCAATACATTCCTCAATGGCGTGATTCTTGGCGGCTACAATTTTATCAGCTCTTCCGATCTTGACAGCTACCAAGATAAATCATCGTCCCAAAAGGGGATCCGCTTGAAGAATCAACCGGCGTATGAAGTTGGTGTACTCATTCTGGTTGGTAAAACTGAAACAGTTAAGCCTAGTTTGCAATTGCGGACGATTAGGCCGGCTGTCCAGAATGCCCGAGCGGTTGTGTTATTCAATCTGCAGAATACCATGCCAATGTATATTCTCAATCAGGGGCTGACACTACAGGCAAAAATGTATCCGGCGGGCAGTAAGAAGGTCATCAATTCTCTGAAACAGAAGATGAGCTTTGCGCCTAATTCAAACGCCGATGTGCCGCTTGTCTTTGAAAATCAGCAGTTGCCATCCGGTAAGTTTACGTTGGATGTCGTCGCCAGTACTGATAGTCAGCATTGGCATTTTCGCAAGAACTTCACGATTTCAAATGCCGAGGCCAACCGATTGAATCGGAGCAACTTGACCTTGAAGTCCAGCTACCTATGGTTGTGGATCTTGATCGGCGTTTTGGTACTGATTTTCATTGTGGTACTGGTTGTATGGTTATACCGCCGTGGCATCAAACGGGGGCAGAATATGCGCAGCACCGGTAACGCCGATAATCGTCGGCGTCGTGGGCGTTGACGTAAATAATAGTTAGGGGGAGGATTTTTAATGAAGAAAGGATTAAAACGGCTGTTCATTTCAGGTGCAGCCTTACTCATGGCAGCTCCGGTAGTTGCTAATGCGGCGAACACCGTTCACGCAGACGATTTGAAGTCGGGCGATTCAGCATTATCCGGTTATTCTTACGCACAGACCAGTGGTACTTCCGGCTGGACTGTTTCAGGGACAGATACTTCTGCGACAGCAACAGGTAATAGTTATCTAGGTGTTGGATTTATCAAGGGGTTCTTGACCTTGAATCAAGTTCCTAATTTTGACTTTGGTGCTCATAACATTGGGTCATCTCAGTCGTACGATTTGACGAAGATTCCGACGACAGATTCAGCCTTTTTACCTCAAAAGCTTCCTGATCAACATGAGCCTGGGGATACTGCCCGTGGTGGTTCACGTTCCTTAGTTGTTACCGATGCCCGAAGCGATCAGGCAAGTGTCAGTGGGTACACGGTTGCGTTGCGTTTCTCTGACCTTCAAAAAGTACATACCGGCGCAGATGGTCAGCCAATCAAGGACGCCAGTGGCAACATTCAATTTGAAAACTCCGCTGGTGATGCAGCCACGACTGGTATTGTTACGATTGACGATGCAACTTTAACATTGAATGCGGCTAAAACAGTTGCCTCTGGGAATACTTGGAATGATTTCCTGGGTAGCGCGACTGATGGCACGTACTTTGCTGGTGGTCCTGGTGTTTATCCTGGATACTATGCGAGTGGTTCAGCCGCCTTTAATTCAGGTACTGCTATTAGTACCAGTGATGCACGTTTGGGCGATATTAATGCACCTACTACGACGAAAGCCCTTATTGGTCAAGGCAAAGACGGCGCAGTGAATATTTTCCAAGCTGCGGCTGCAACCGATGGCAACTCAGGCCAAGGGTTTGGTACATGGGTTTATGATTTTTCAAATTCCGGTGCCGCTACTTTGACCATGCCTACTCAAAAAGAGGGTCTATGGATGGCTAATCTTTATTGGGTTTTAACTTCAGATCCTGCTGCAGAAGCGCCCAAGGACGGAACGAGTGGCCTGCCCAATTAATATCGATTGGAATGAAAGGAGCGCACATATTTGGCGTTAGAGAGAAAAGCCAGTAGATTTCAGTTGACTCTATTGGTGTTTCTTCTTTCTTTCTTGGCGAGTTTTATTGGATTTATTCAAACCGATGTTTCGGTAGCGTATGCAGCTGATGCTGGACCGGACATCGGTTTTCGTGTGACTCCAATTCCTCCGGCAAATCAAAGTGAGAAGAACGCCTCCTGGTTTCGGGTCAATCTTAAATCAGGACAGAATGAAAAATTTCAAATTCAGGTGGACAATACAACTAACAAGGATATTGTTGTATACTGTGCACCAACTGTTGCAACCACCAATGACTTGGGACAAATTCAGTACGACAATGTGACAGATGCACGGGACTCTTCTCTGAAGCTAGATTTTACGAAGCTTGGGCCCAAAAAAATCAAATTCACTGTTCCGGCGCGGAAGAGCATTGTTGTCAATCAGAACGTGACGATTCCTGAAACAAAATTCAGCGGTGTATTGTATGGGAGCTTCCTTTTTTTCTCGGAAGATATTGATCGGATTCATCAGTCTGATACAAACAGTAAAGGAGTAGGGCTAATTAATCACTACCGTTTAGCTGTTGCGACGGTTTTAAACGTAAATAGTTCTGCAGATGTAAATCCAAATATTCAAATTGATCGTGTTATCCCAGTAGCTTACCGTTCCAATCCTGCTGTTCGCGCAGTCATTCATAACATTTCACCGCAAGTAATTGCCGGTCAAAATATGGCGGTAAATGCCACAGTATCCTATCGCGGAAGTAAAAAAGTCTTGTATCGGCACAATTTGACTCAAATGAACTTTGCACCTAATTCAACGATTGATTTTCCGGTTACTTGGGGAGATACGCGTATGCATCCCGGCGATTATACATTGCGAGCTCGAATTACAACTGGAGGCGCCGGACCATCGTGGAATTTGGTTAAGAACTTTACAATAACTGGGTCTGCTGCTGATCGGCTCAATAAGGGTGAAAAAGGGGCTAACTACAATTGGTTAATAATTTTTCTGATTATTGCTGCCTTACTGTTGTTCGCCATCGTCATTGCATGGGTTTATCGGGCTGGTAAACGAAATTCAGAAATGAATAATATCCATACTAAGTAATATCTCTGCCGCTATTCAGTATTGAGTATCGATTTATTACACACATTAGCGGTCATCTCTAAATGCTGTTTGAATATATGCTATACTAGTCCTGTAGGTTAACTTTACAGGACTTTTTTAAGGGGGAGAAAAAATATATGCAGAGTAAAAAAGTTCATTTTAAACTGCATAAATCGCACAAGCGCTGGATGGTTGTTGGCGTGAGTGCGCTTGCCTTAATTGGGGGCATCATGCAGGCAAAACCGGTGCATGCTGCAGAAAATTCTGTTGGCACCGTTAATTATGTCACGGGATGGAACACAGTTGTTTGGCAACGAAACAATGATATGCATGTTACCAACAAGTGGTTGCCAACGGGTAGTAAATGGCGAACATACGGAGCTATTCAATCAACAGATAAACAATATTTTCTGAATGTTGGTGGCAACCAGTGGGTTGGAGACAAGTACTTTGATTTGGACGATGAAACGTCGTGGCAAACGCTACGGAGTGTTGTTACTGTTAGTGGGGCAACTGGATCTGGTGTTCCAGTTTGGAATTCGCCGTATGCAGACAGAATGCAGACTAATCATGCATTGTTGGAGAATGGCTCACGATGGCAGACGTATATACGCGCTGTTGTTAACGGCCAGACTTGGTATAATCTCGGTGGTAGCCAATGGATTCAAGGGCAGTATGCCAAGATTTCGCGAGAACAGTCACGCGGTCCAAAACATTATATCAGTGGTGCACCCTCTCTCATTGATGGCGGTGACAGTAGTGTTGCTGTGAAGACTCACTACAGTGTGATTGCCAAGGATGTTTACGGCAATATTTTACAGACTAATTTCTTTATAGCAAATGTTGGAGATCGTGCGTATGTGAACGCTCCTACAATCCCAGGCTATGATGTGCTCTCTCCGTCTAGTCAGTCCATTGTACTGGGTAACGATACAAATCAAAACGAAGTTATTTTCAAGTACACACCTCGTTACGTGCCACCAACGGCACCTGTAACGCCACAGAACACGAAGGTGAACATTCAAGCACTTGATTCTAATAATACGTTAATTACTGTGATTAGTGTTGATACAACTGTCGGCAGTCACTTTATTTATCAGGCACCCGCGGAAATTACACATGATGGTAAAACTTACGAGCGGATTGGTTCCGGCGAAATTGATTTGCCTAGTGTAACTGGGAATGAAAAGCCTTTAGTTTATTATAAGTTAAGGAAACCAGCAGTAGATACGACGAACGTACCGGTGAACGCTATCGGTCCGGATGGTCAAAAAATCCAATTGGCAGAACCATTCGCCGATGA